>ENA-ORUM01000453-ORUM01000453.1-human-gut-metagenome-genome-assembly--contig:-NODE-453-length-50406-cov-11.061647_pt1 | contig 50406 bp, 51 predicted proteins | sample MGYA00242083_ERZ509217 | MGnify/ENA primary metagenome ERZ509217 (study PRJEB26280, sample SAMEA2338831) | human gut metagenome | biome: human gut; feature: human-associated habitat; material: faeces...
TCTGTCTGGACGCTATTCCGCTGTCAAAGTGCGCAAGAAATTGTACGTTACCCGTATTTCTATTCGGATAGTTTGGGCACGCGTTTCTGGTATGACACCCGTCCCACGTTGCGTAAGACGGTGGACAACCGAGCTCAATCCATTTCGGATGACATCGCGATCCAAGAGGCGGAGCGGAGGATAAAGTCACTGCCAAGCGCTTTGCCTCTGCAGGGAGTTCACGCCTGCCCCCAGGGCTCTCTGGATGTTCCCGATGAAAAGCGTGCTCGGCTCGTAATATTTGGTTTGAAAGCGTCCCATCGGCAGGGAGATGCGGCAAGCGCTGCACGAGAGTTTGCCAAAGATTGCTTGGCAACTCGGGGTACCGCGCCGCGAGCGTTCAAGAATTGCTTGGTCTTCCTGGCTCCAGAAGTGAGTGCTGTTGCTCCGTTGCTGTCTGAGGTCAAGCAGTATCTCGCCTGGAAGTCAGTCGAGGCGGACAAGGATCGACTCGATCTGACTTCCTCTCAGGTTCGTGAGGCGAAGGCGGGAATGCAAGCGAGTTCGCAGACGGTCGACATCCGGCTCGATGAAGTGTATGGATGGCTGCTTGTGCCTCAGATCGACCTTGAATCGGGGTCGATGGAGATACTTTGGGAAGAAACCAAGGTGCCTGCAGGCGTCGGCACCATGGTCGAGAGGACCGCTCGGAAGCTGGTTTCTGAAGAAGCGCTCATCTCGCGCTGGTCGCCCATGTTGTTGAAGATGAGCCTTGACAGGCTACTCTGGCAGGGTTCCAACTCTCTTCCTGTTGGTCAACTGTGGACTCAGCTTTGCTCATACTGCTACCTCCCACGTCTCGTGAACTTTGATGTTCTTGCATCCACCATCAGCGAGGGTGCGTCGTCATCGGATTTCTTCGGTATCGCATCGGGCGGGGAAGAGGGACGTTACATCAATTTAACGCTTGGCGATGCTCGTCCGATGGTCTATGAATCCGATGTTCTAGTGCGGCCCGATGTTGCAAGATCGCAGATTGATAAGGATAGAGCGAAACTCTCTTCGTCTGCCGACGAGGTTGAAAGCACAACCGATGGCGTTGGATCAAACGGAGCGAATGGCGTCGGGAATGAAGCCGGCGCTGGGACGGGGAGCATTCATTCCGACGGCGCGTCTGAGGATCAGCCCGTTGAATTTCTCATGGACAAGCAGCTTGATTCTGTGAGGGTTAACCATGATGTTCAGCTTATCCTCGAAGAGGTTGTCTCGCATCTTGAGCGTGAAGGTGCCAACATCGAGCTGACGCTTCATGTTGAGGCGCATGCCGACGGTGGCTTCGATGTCCCGCTGGTGCGTATGGTTTCCGAAAACTGCAAAACGCTCGGTGCGGTTTTTGAGTTCAATCGTTAGGCGCCCTGGAGGGACTATGAGGTCTGAAAACGAGGTCATCCATTATCGCGCAAGGTTCAATATCACTTCCAGTCGTGATGGGGTGGATCCTTTCCACGCCATCACGGCGCTCATGCTTGGATGGTTTACGAAGAAGGAGGAGCAACTCAGCAGGCGCAGTGCAGGGATTGTCGCAAAGCTTCGAAATCTGAACGCTGAGATGGTTCGCGAGCCGTTTCTTTTGGGGAACTTGGAGCTACCCACTGGATATGATGGCGGGATTGGTGCGCGGGGCAGATCGTCTGCCTGCACGAGAGGAATTGCCGACGAGGACGGTGCGCTTCAATCGTGGGCATTTGAGTACGATGAACCAGATTCAAAAGAACAATTCCGGCATTGGCATACGAGCGTTGGTCTCTCTCGACAAGATGAGAGTGCGGCACTGATTCTCAATATAAGAATCACGTATTACATGATGCCGGGCTTTATCGGACGACCACCTTCGATGCCGCCGAGTACGACACCACGTTTCGTGCGGGAGATAATTGAATCGGACGATTGGACTGTCCTTGTTGGAGATACCGAGGTTCTTCATGAAGAGTGTTATTTGGATTTGGATAACTTCGGAGCCTTTCGTGAGAGCCTGTTAAGCCCTACTCGGGTTTTACCCCTCGTGTTGATTACAACTGATGCAAACGGTGCGACGGCAGTATGGGATGCAAGCGAGCTTGCGTTAAAAGTTCTCGGAATGGCGAATGTTTACGTATTTGATTGGCGCGATCGCAATCTTAAAGAGAGGACGCTCTTCGCGCTTTTTCGAAAATGGACACCAGCCTACAGGTATGGATGCGCAAACGCGACGCTTCGCATTTACCAACCGGGCGTCGATTTGTCCAACGAGGAAGCTAGCACGAGACATCGTTTCTTTAAGAAAGATTGGATAGACGAGCAGCGGTATGGCGATAGAGACGGTTTTGTCGAAACACTCAGCAGGAGTTTGAGCAGGGGCTTCACAACCGACGAGAAAGATGTCGTCGATATTCAAGACATAGAGCGGAAGCGTTCCGAGCAGAGGCTCAAAGAGCTGCGCGCAAAGATGCGCGATCTCCAATCTCGTGTTGACAGGGCGCGCGATGATCGACAGAACCATGAGCCGTCAAAAGACCTGCAAAGCGAGATTGCATACCTGCGAGACCAAGTTGAGTTGATACAGCAAGAGTGTGAGGAATGGCAGGAGCTCGCGATTGCCTATTCTAACCAAGGGCAAGATTCGGCTCTTGAAGCGATGCGAATAGAGCGTGACGCACTCGAAAAAGAACTCAGAGATGCGAAAGATCAGATTGCGGCAAGCGACTATCGCATTGATGATTTGCAAAGCACGTGTGACGAATTGAGAAGTCGGTGCCGCGGGCTCACCAAGGGCATGAAGGCAATTGAGCAGATTGAGCACATCCCAACGTCTTTGGTCGACGTGCTCGAGCTTGTACGCGATCTCTGGTCAGATAAAATCGTCATTCTCGACGAAGCTTTGAAATCTGCCAAAACCTTTGAGGGTGACCTCGATGAGGAATGGCAGATTTTGTCCAGCATCCCAAATGTTCTTTGGGCAATCTATTTCGATTCAGGCGAACAAGGAAGCATAGCCGACCAATACCGTCACGCAACGGGATATGAGCTTGCGCTGACAGAAACGAAACAGACTAAAGACAACAACTCGATTATGCGCGAGCGCTCTAGGCGCTACTGTGGGGAGGAGATCGATATTCGTCCGCATATCAAGGGCAAAAACAAGAATCCAAAACTCGCCTTCAGGGTGCATTATTACGTGGACAGGGAACGGAAACTGATTGTGATTGGACATTGCGGCGGTCATCTCACCACTTCGGGTACTCAGCGAATTAAGTAGTTTGGGGTTGAAGTTGCTAACGGAAAGCGAATACCAGAAGCGCTATGGAATACCTCGATCAACGCTAAGCGATGCGCTTAAATCTGGCAGGGTGCGTGGTGCTATACAAAGAGAAGATGGAACATGGGATATACCAGAGGGCGCTTTGATGGATTACGCTCCAGGAAAGTTGCCCGAGCAAGATTTTCCAAATTACGAGACTGTTGTGTTCCACATCATAAAAGCGCTCAATTCCGATAGATACGTTGATGCTGCGATTCTCCGATGTACCGATCGCCTTTTCTCAGATGTGGTGTCTATGATGCTGGAGGATGGATTGATAGCAGAAAGCGATGTGCCTTGTGACGGACTTACCTCATGCGGCTATCGCCTTACCGTGAAAGGGAGAGAAGCTGCATCTCAAAAAAGGAAAGGGGCGGTATTGGCATGGATCAAGGCGTTGAAGCCCGATGCCTTTAAGATCAACCTCATCAATATAGAGCTTTAGCCGCGTCTATTAGTAGCGTCAGCTCTCATAGAGGTCGTAGTTCTCAAATGTCGAGATGTCCTGCGACTGATGGCGGAACGTGATGAGCTGATTGGCGAATTCGATGAAGCGGCGTGTGAAGCTATAGATTCAAATAGCCTCCTAATCTGCCGATTATTTCTAGAAAAAATCGTCATTAATGCCTATTATTTCAATATGAGAGCTCGCGACAAGTAGATCCCACGGGAGGCGGATGCCCCATGAAGCGCAAGGTAACAGCCGCACTTGAGGCATGGGCGGCAGAGCGGAACAAAAAGCCGCTCGTTCTGTTCGGCGCACGTCAAACAGGGAAGACAACGTCGGTGCTCGACTTTGGCGCGACGCGCTACCAAAGCGTCGTGCATGTCGACTTCGTTCGCCAGCCTTCACTTAAGGCGGCTTTCGAGCGTAGCCTTGACCCCAAAGACATCATCCAACTTCTTGCGGCCTTACTCAGGCGCAGCATCGAACCTGAGGGAACGCTGCTGTTCTTCGATGAGGTTCAGGAATGCGATCAGGCTATCGCGTCGCTCAAGTACTTTCGCCAAGACGCTCCGGAATACGATGTGATTGCGGCGGGCAGCTTGCTGGGTGTGCACGTGGCGCGCCAAGGCTCATTTCCCGTTGGATACGTGGACATGCTCACCATGCATCCTATGGATTTCGAGGAATTCTGCTGGGCGATGGGTGAAGAACGCGCGTTTGACGTGGTGCGCGCGAGCCTTGCATCCCGGGCGAGTTGTCCGCTCCACGATCATATGATGGAGCTGTATCGCGATTATTTGCTGGTGGGCGGTATGCCCGAGGTCGTGTCGCTGTGGTCCGAGGGCGCGTCACTAGAACGCGTGCGGCGGGCGCAGCGTGATATCTCGACCGCCTACGTTGCCGATATGACTAAATACGCGACCGCTGCCGATGCGGCGAAGATCGTCGCGACGTGGGGCAGCCTGCCTGCTCAGCTGGCAAAAGAGAGCGGGTCGACAAAGTTCATGTGGCGCTATGTCGCAAGCGGCGCCAAGGCGGACCGCTATCAAACTGCAGTGGATTGGTTGGTGGCTGCGGGCATCGCGTCTCAATGTACCCAGGTGAGCGATGGGAGATCGCCGCTCAAGTCGTTCGAGAACCCTGCGTCGTTCAAGCTGTACGTGGCCGATACGGGGCTTCTATCCTGCGCGTACGATGCCACGCCCGCAGACTTCGAAACCACCGATCGTGCGACGGGTCATTTTCGCGGGGGCATGGCGGAGAACTACGTGATGCAACAACTCGTTTCGGCGGGAGTTCAACCGTATTACTGGGGTATGCAGAGCACATACGAAGTCGAGTTCGTTGCGAGCTTGGGAGGCACGGTGGTGCCGATCGAGGTGAAGTCTGGTAGGAGGGTTCGTTCGACCAGCGCCGTGCGCTTTGCCGAGAAGTACGGTTGCCCACTGATCGTGCGTGTGTCTGCCAAGGATTTCGGATTCGACGGAACCGTGTTCAGCGTCCCGCTCTATGCGGCAGTGCTGGTGGGAGAGCTCGCTTGATTTTCGCTAGTTTATTTTGCTGGTTTGGCGTGGTATGAGGTACCCATGGACGAGCGCATTCTCATAGACGTCGACCGCCTGCGCGCGGCGCTCATCGACGAGACGGGGCCGGCGGCGTTTTCGGGCTCGCCGTGGGCGATCGTGGACGTGGCGGCGCTCGAGGATGCCAGCCCGCAGGAGCTCGTCCGCGAGGCAGAGCGCCGCGGTTGGGATCTGCGCCGCTTCGAGGCCCGGTGAGAATCTGAGTCCAGGACGGAATATATCACGGAGTCAATGGTCATTGGGGTCGGGTTCAAATGACTCACTGAGTCAAACGAACCCGACCCCAATGACTCCCGAGACGTACCTGCGCTTTGAGTGCGTGGATGCGACGGGCCATGCGGCGTGGAGCAATCCGCTGTATCCTGAAGCGTAGCACGGTTCCGCGCGACCCGTTTCCGTATCGCTCTCCAAGCGGGGCGAGACTTAGAAAGGGAGCGGGCGATTCCGGAAGACTGATAGAGAAAGCGAGACCGAGCATGATCGAGCCTTTGCCTGCCCGTTCTATCGTTGACACGCATACCCATACGCGGTTCTCGGACGGCGTCGGTACGTTTATGGAGAACGCGGCTGCTGCGGTCGCCGCGGGATGCCGCGTGATGGTCTCGACCGACCACCTTACGCTGCCGCGCATAATGGACCCAGGCGAGGAGGTCCAGGTGCCCGAGGCGCGCCTTGCCGAGCACCGTGCGGCGTTCGAGGCTGCCGCAGCCGAGCACCCTGAGCTCGAGTACATCTATGGCTTCGAGTGCGATTGGTATGAGGGCTGCGAGGAGAACATCCGGCGCTGGAGTGCGGGCGCGCTCGTGCGCTTGGGGTCGGTGCATTGGCTGGGGCCCATCGAGGGCGGCGCTTGGATCGACGACTCGACCGACCGGCGCATTTGGGAGGAGTTAGGCCCGGACGAGGTCTGGCGGTGCTATGCAGAGGCCTGGTGCCGCGCGTGCGAGTGCCCGTTCTTCGACACGATGGCGCACCCGGACCTCGCCATGCGCTTTGTGAACGACGGCTTCGCGCCCACGATCGACCTCGCGCCGCTCTGGGACGAGATGGTGGCCTGTGCGCACGACACCGGCAAGCGGGTGGAGCTTTCCACGGCGGGGTGGCGAAAGGGCGTGGGCGACTATTACCCGGCCAGGGGCTTGCTCGAGCGATTCTGCCACGCGGGTGTGCCCATCACCGTGGGTTCCGACGGCCATGTGCCGGGCGACCTGTGCTGGGGAATCGAGCGGGCGTACGACCATGCGGCGTCGGTTGGCTATCGCACCGTTGAGGTGCCGCGCGCGGACGGCTCTTGGGAGCAGATGGAAATCGTGGCGTAGCGCGGCGTGTTGCCAGGTGGGGCGTTGTTGGGGCGGAGCGCTATCGGACGGCGCACAACCGGGGCGGAGCGCTATCGGACGGCGCACAACCGGGGCGGCGCGCTGCCAGGACGGTACGCTGCCAGCGCAGCGCACGGCTCTCCCGAACGTTCTCTCGCATACTTGGGCAAGAATGTACCGAAAACGGCCTCTGTAGGCCCCTGTTTCGACACATTCTTGCCCGAAAAGATGGTGGATCTACTCGTCGGCCGCCGTATCAGCGCAACGACTACATCAGCTGGATTGAGCGTCCCAAGCGCGAGGCCACGCGCCAGGCGCATCTCGCGCAGATGCTCGATGAGCTCCGCGCCGGCAACAGCTACAAAGGCATGCCCTGGCCGGATACCGCGCGCCCCAAGGGGCGCTAGGCGCCAGATTGGTCGTTTAGAGAGGGGCGAGTGCTCTTTCAGAATGAGCGCATCGGTTGTCAAGGCCGTTTACCGGAATGACAGTACCGTTTGTCGAACGATGTGTTGCCGGAAGGTTTCGGACGAAGTCGTTGGCAACCCATCCTTGTACGGCCCCTATGCGCGGCGGCATACTTAAACAACTCAGCAAATGCGATGACAGGGCGAGTACCGGCCGGACGTGCCACAGCGAGCGGGGATGCGTGAGAACCCGCGGCGACTGGTTGGGAACACCCCCTCGAGCAGTGCAGCTGAACGCGTGCCTGCGCCGGGTGATCCCCCGCGCGGCAGGCTCGTCAGTACGCCGCGCCGGCGCCCCCGTTACGGGCATCGAGCAGGGTTGGGTAGTAGGCGAGAGCCCCGACGGGCAACCGTCTAAGCGACCGCGCGGAAATCGCCGCAGAAATCGCTGAACCCACGCCATGACCTCGCATTTCCTGTATTTCACCAACCGTTTGGCCGCGCGTCGGCGTAAAGGGAAGCGAGGGTGTATGGAACTCAGAAGCGATGCCGTGAAGAAGGGGCTGGCTCGTGCGCCGCACCGGAGCCTGCTCAAGGCAGATGGCCTTACCGACGAGGAGCTTGAGCGCCCGCTCGTCGCCGTGGTCTCCGCGCAGAACGAAGTTATCCCGGGACACCTCCACCTCCAGCAGATCGCCGATGCCGTGAAGGCGGGTATTCGCATGGCGGGCGGCACGCCGCTGCAGATCAACACCATCGGCGTGTGCGACGGCATCGCCATGAACCATGAGGGCATGCACTACAGCTTGGTCTCGCGCGAGGTCATCGCAGATTCTGTTGAGTGCGCCATCCAGGGTCACCAGTTCGATGCGATGGTTCTCATCCCCAGCTGCGACAAGATCGTCCCCGGCATGCTCATCGCCGCGGCGCGTCTGAATATCCCCACCATGCTCGTCTCCGGCGGGCCCATGCTCGCCGGGCATGATAAGTGCGGAAGGCAGACGGATCTGAACACGCTTTTCGACGCCGTGGGCCAGGTCACGGCGGGCGCCATGACCGAGGAGGAGTGCGCGTGGCTCGAGAATACCGCCTGCCCCACGTGCGGCAGCTGCTCGGGCATGTTCACCGCCAACTCGATCTGCTGCCTGGCCGAGGCCCTCGGCTTGGCGCTTCCCGGTAATGGCACCGTGCCTGCCGTGTATTCCGAGCGCATCCGCCTCGCCAAGCAGACAGGCATGCAGGTAATGGATCTGGTCGAAAAGGGCATCACGGCGCTCGACATTCTCACACCTGCGGCTATCCACAACGGCATGGTGCTCGACATGGCCTTCGGCGGCTCCACCAACACCATGCTCCACCTCACGGCCATCGCGCAGGCAGCGGGCTGCCCCGTCACCATGGACGATTGGGATCGCATCTCCGACGAGACGCCGAACATCGTGCGCATCGCGCCGGCGGGGCCGCTCCATATCGAGGACCTCAACACTGTGGGCGGCATCCCGGCGATTCTGGGCGTGCTCGGGCGAGCGGGGCTGCTCGACGAGACGGCATGCACCTGCCACGGCTGCATGAAGGATTGGATCGCCCAGTGCCCGCCCGCGGACGGAGAGATCGTTCGCGAGATCGAGAACGCCTACAGCCCCATCGGCGGCCTCAAGGTCATGCGCGGCAGCCTCGCGCCGGATTGCGGCGTGGTGAAGCGTTCCGCCTGCTCGCCCGAAATGTACCGGCATTCTGGCCCTGCGCGCGTGTTCAACAGCGAGGAAGAAGCTTGCAAGGCGATCTTCGGCGGCACGATCAACCCGGGTGACGTGGTGGTCATTCGCTATGAGGGCCCGGCTGGCGGTCCCGGCATGCGCGAGATGCTCACGCCCACGAGCGCTATCTGCGGCATGGGGCTCGACAAATCCGTGGCGCTCATCACCGATGGGCGCTTCTCTGGCGCGAGCAAGGGCCCGTGCATCGGCCATGTCTCACCTGAGGCCGCGGCTGGCGGCCCCATTTCGCTCGTTCAGGAGGGCGACATCATCGACATCGACATCGAGGCGGGCTCGCTTGAGCTGCGGGTGGACGAGGCGGAGCTCGAGCAGCGCCGCGCCGCGTGGCAGCCTCCCGCGCTCAAGTACACCACCGGCGTGCTGAGCCGGTATGCAAAGCTCGTGACCAGCGCAGATAAGGGGGCGTATCTGTCATGACGAACACGAACGACCGGAGCGGGACGGAGCGTGCGGCAAGCACCCCGGCCCAAGGCGGGGCGGAGCGTGCGGGCGGTATCGCGCCGGCGACGCGCGCGGGGGCGTCGGCGGCAGGGGCGGCAGTCGGGCAGCCGGCAGCGCTCGCTGGAAGCCCGCGCACGCCGGACATGCCCGACGATATTCGCCAGCATGTCTGCGTAACAGCCGCGCAGGCCGCTCCTTCGGCGGGTACCACGCGCGCCGAACGGCTGGCGCTCAAGGAGCTCGCCATAAGCGGTAAGCCCTTCGGGCCAGGCAGCCATACCGAGCACGAGGGCAAGACCATGACCGGCGCCCAGGCCATCATCGCGAGCCTCGAGGCCGAGGGCGTGGACACGCTTTTCGGATACCCCGGCGGCCAAGCCATCAAGATCTACGACGCGCTCTACGACTCCACGAAGATCCGTCACATCCTTGCCCGCCACGAGCAAGGTGCGGTGCACGAGGCCGATGGCTACGCCCGCGCCACCGGCAAGGTGGGCGTCGTGCTCGTGACGTCCGGCCCCGGCGCCACCAACACGGTGACGGGCATCGCCACGGCGTACATGGACTCTGTGCCGCTCGTGGTCATCACGGGCCAGGTTACGCGCGGGGTCATCGGCACCGACGCCTTCCAGGAAGCCGACATCGTGGGCATCACCATGCCCGTGGTGAAGCACAGCTTCCTCTTGCAGAGCACCGATGACCTTACGAAGACGTTCCGCGAGGCGTTCTACATCGCCTCGACCGGCCGCCCCGGCCCGGTGCTCATAGACATCCCAAGCGACCTCGCCGGCGCGCAGATGGTGTTCCGCTATCCGGACCATATTGACATCCCCAGCTACCGACCCAACTATCGCGGCAATGCCAAGCAGGTCAAGCAGGCGGCCGAGTATATCCGCGCGGCAACGCGACCGCTGCTCATGGTGGGCGGTGGCGTGGTGTCGAGCCATGCGTGCGACGAGGTGGTTGAGCTCGCGGAGAAGATGCAGATTCCCGTGGTCACAACCTTGTTGGGCAAGGCGGCCATGCCCTGTTCCAACCCGCTCAACTTAGGACCCGTGGGCATGCATGGCTCCAAGTATGCAAACATGGCAGTGACCGAGTGCGACCTCCTCATTGCGGTGGGCGCGCGCTTCTCGGATCGCGTGACGGGCAAGCTCAGCGAGTTCGCGCCGCATGCGAAGGTCATTCACATCGACATCGATCCGGCCGAGATCGGCAAGGTGCGCGACCCGCAGGTGCCCATCGTGGGCGATGCCCAAGGCGTCGTCGCGGCCATCAACGCGCGACTCGACAAGGTTGAGGCTCAGCCAAGAAGCGCGGAATGGGTCGAGACCGTGTTCGAGTGGCGCGAGCGCTGGCCGTTCTATACCGAGGATTTCGTCGACTATCCCGACCGCATCGCGCCGGAGCAAGTGCTCGAGGCGCTTTCCAACAAGCTCGATCCCCATGAAAGCGTGGTCACGACCGAGGTTGGCCAGCATCAGATGTGGGCGCACCAACACGTGCACCGCGAGGAGAGCCGCACGTTCATCAGCTCGGGTGGCCTGGGTACGATGGGCTTCGGATTCCCGGCGGCCATCGGCGCCAAGATCGGGCGGCCGGGCGCGCAGGTGGTGTGCGTCGCGGGCGACGGCTCCATCCAGATGAACATCCAGGAGATGGCCACGGCGCTCGGTAACGGCGTGGCGGTGAAGGTGCTCGTCATCGATAACAACGCGCTCGGCATGGTGCACCAGTGGCAGCGGCTGTTCTACCACGAACGCTATTCATGCACGGAGTTCACGGCGAACCCCGACTTCGTGAAGCTGGCCGAGGCGTACGGCTGGCAGGCGGAGCGCATCGCGCACCCCGACCAAATCGATGACGCCCTGGACCGGATGCTCGCCGCCGAGGGCCCCTATCTGCTGGATGTCATCATTCCCACGGCGCAGACCGTGTATCCCATGGTAGCGCCCGGCGCGGCCATCGACGATATCATCGGCGCGATTGATGTGACGCTCGGCGGCGTGCGCGTGACCGAGAAGGGCATGAGCCCGGCGGGCGAGCATGCGGGCACCGTGGCAGAGCCGCTGCCGCTCGATGAGTCCGATGCGTCGGCGCGCGTTGCCGCCGGTCCGCAACCCGGCTCCGAGGGCAGCGGGCTTGCGCGCGGTGTTGCCGCGCAGAAGGGAGGCGAGTGAGATGAAATACATCCTTTCGGTGCTCGTCGAGAACAAGCCCGGCGTGCTCAGCCGCGTGACGGGGCTCATCAGCCGACGCGGGTTCAACATCGACTCGCTGACCGTGGCCCCAACCGAAGACACCACCATGAGCCGCATGACCATCATCGTCGACGCCGATGCGGTGGCATACGAGCAGCTCACCAAGCAGCTCCATAAGCTCGTGAGCGTCTATAAGATCAGCGACATGACGCATGAGGACGCCATCGAACGCGAGCTCGTGCTGTTCAAGGTGCTCGCGCCCGCCGACAAGCGCCACGAGATCATCGAGATTGCGAACATCTTCCGCGCGAAGGTGGTCGACGTGGGCAAGAACTCGCTGACCGTCGAGGCGACGGGCACGGCGAACAAGCTCGACGCCATGGAGGACCTCTTCCGTGGCTACGGGCTGCGCCAAATTACGCGCACGGGCAAGATCGCCATGTCGCGCTCGTAGCGGCATCCCCATTCATTTTGGGACGGGTCCATTTTGACTCATTCCGCGGCGGTGTCCCAACACGGAGATGTAAGCAAGGTACTATCAGCCACGATTCAAAGGAGACAAGAAATGGCTGTAACGATTTACTATGAGGCGGACTGCAAACCCGAGGTGATCCAAAACATGAAGATCGCCATCATCGGCTACGGAAGCCAGGGCCACGCCCATGCGCTCAACCTGCTCGATTCGGGCTGCGACGTGCGCGTGGGCCTGCGCGAGGGCTCGAGCAGCTGGACCAAGGCCGAGGAGGCGGGCCTTAAGGTGTGCGACATGGACACCGCAGCTGAGGAAGCCGACCTCATCATGATCCTCACGCCCGATGAGACCCAGCCCAAGGTCTACGAGGAGCACATCAAAGCGCACCTCAAGCCCGGCAACACGCTCGCCTTCGCCCATGGTTTCAACATCCACTACGGCTACATCGTGCCGCCTGAGGACGTGAACGTCATCATGTGCGCGCCTAAGGGCCCGGGCCACATCGTTCGTCGCCAGTACACCGAGGGTTCCGGCGTGCCCGACCTCGCCTGCGTGCAGCAGGACGCTACCGGTAACGCGTGGGACATCGCGCTGGCGTACTGCTGGGGCGTGGGCGGTGCCCGCTCCGGCATCATCAAGGCTACGTTCAAGGAGGAGACCGAAGAAGACCTCTTCGGCGAGCAGGCCGTGCTGTGCGGCGGTCTTGTTGAGCTCGTGAAGGCGGGCTTTGAGACCCTGACCGAGGCCGGCTACCCGCCCGAGCTCGCGTACTTCGAGTGCTACCACGAGATGAAGATGATCGTCGACCTTATGTACGAGAGCGGCATCCACTTCATGAACTACTCCATCTCGAACACGGCCGAGTACGGCGAGTACTATGCCGGCCCCAAGGTCATCAACGACGAGAGCCGCGCTGCCATGAAGCAGCTGCTTGCACGCATTCAGGACGGCAGCTTCGCGCAGGAGTTCGTCGACGACTGCAACAACGGCCACAAGTGGCTGCTCGAGCAACGCGAGAAGATCAACGAGCACGAGATCGAGCAGACGGGTGAGAAGATCCGCTCGATGTTCTCCTGGATCAAGAAGGACTAGCTATATGTGAAATAACCCCAGGGGTTATTTCACATTGCGGCCCCGCCGCCCATGCCGGTGGCGGGGTCGCCGGTGTTTGAACGCCAAAACTTTCGGATATCAACGGTTATTATTGGATGTGTCGAGTACACACCCGAAAACCATGCTTATTTCCGCTGGTAAACGCAATCTGGAAATCGTCTATACTCGGCGACTCGGAAAACAACCGTTGATATCCGGAAGTTTTTGTCTGACGGGTGCACGGCAGGCGTTTCGCTGAGCGCGTTTGCGCCATTGCTCGCGGCGGGATGTTTCGGAAATGTTGCCGTGCCTCCAAGGCCGACGCCAGAGCCTCACTTTGCTACAATCGCGAACCGCTTGTTGGGTATGGCGAGCGCCCGAGTAGCAGAGAGAGGGGGCGGACGATGGAAAAGTGCGAAGAAGCGGTTGCCGCTGAGACCACATCCGCTGCTGCCGCAACCGAGTCGTCTGCAGTACGCGCTGCGGCAGCGTGCGCAGCTTCCCCGCAGAGCGGCTCCATGACGGCGCGGCAGTGGCTTGCGCTCGCGGGTCTCACCTGCTCGGCCTTCGTATTCAACACCTCGGAGTTCATGCCCATCGGTCTTTTGAGCAGCATCGCCGGCGGCTTCGGCCTTACCGAGGCGCAGGCTGGCATGATGACCTCGATCTATGCATGGGCGGTCATGGCGCTCTCGCTGCCGCTCATGGTGTTCGCATCGCGTTTCGAGTTCAAGCGGCTGCTGCTCGCGGTGCTTGCGCTGTTCACGGCGGGTCAGTTCGCCTGCGCTGTGGCTCCCACGTTCGAGCTGCTCGTTACAGCGCGCCTGCTCGTTGCCTGCGCGCACGCGATCTTCTGGTCGATTGCCTCAGTCATGGCGACGCGGGCAGTCGCGCCGGAGTATGGGTCGCTTGCGCTCAGCATGGTCGCGACGGGAACGTCGGTCGCCATGGTGTTCGGCCTGCCCCTTGGTCGTGCGATCGGCTTGGCAGTGGGCTGGCGCATGACGTTTGCCTGCGTGGGCGTGGTGGGTGCAGCTCTCGCAGTCTACATGGCGCTCATCTTTCCGCGCATTCCCGCTGGCGAGCGTTTCGGACTGCGTCAGCTGCCTGGTCTCTTCCGCAACCGTGCGCTCCTGACGGTCTATGTGAGCACGTTGCTCGTGGCGACCGGCTATTACACGGCGTACAGCTACATCGACCCGTATCTTGCGCAGGCCGCACGCCTCGACGCCGGTACCGCCACCATGGCGCTCACGGTTTTCGGCGCTGCCGGGCTCGCAGGGAGCCTTCTGTTCTCGCGTGCCTACGACGCGCACCGGCTTCCGTTCTTGGGTACGGCGCTCGCGGGGCTTTCGGCAGCGCTGCTCCTGTTGAATGTCGCGGCACCGTTTGTAGCAGGCATATTCGGCATGCTCGCGCTGTGGGGAGCGTGCAACACGGCGTTCGGTATCGCGTTCCAGGCCGAGATCATTCGCTACACGCGACCGGACGAGGCTTCCGTGGCGGTCGCGCTATACTCGGGGATCTTCAATTTGGGGATTGGTTCTGGGTCGTTTTTTGGCGGCATGGTGAGTACGGCGTTTTCGCTGTCGAGCATTGGGCTTGCAGGTGGTGTGCTTGCAGCCGTGGGTTCCGTCGTCTGCCTGGTGGGACTGGCGCGCGCGGGACGTACTGCGGAATAGCCAGGACAGGACTGCCGTCTCGCTCGCACGGGACGGTAATGTTAAAAACCCCTGGGGTGATTTTACATGGGGTCGTTTTGCACGTCGCGCTAGGCCGGTAGCTTGCACACGTCGACCCAGGTACAGGGTGCGCAGAGCTCTTCGAGTTCGTTCGGCGTGAGCTCGATGGCGCTGTTCGAGCTGCCGCAGGCGGGAAAGACGGTTTCGAAGCGGCGGAGCGTCGCGTCGAGGTAGATGTCGCAGCCGTCGTTCACGGCGAAGGGGCACACGCCGCCGACGGCGTGGCCGATGAGCTGCTCGGCTTCCTCAGCCTTGAGCATCTTCGCCTTGGTGTGAAATTGCGCTTTGTACTTCTGATTGTCGATGCGCGCATCTCCCGCGGCAACGATGAGCGCCACGCGGTCGCTCACGTGAAACGAGAGCGTTTTCGCGATGCGCTCCGGTTCCACGCCCGCCGCCTGGGCGGCAAGTTCGACGGTGGCACTCGAAACTTCGAATTCCAAGATGCGATCTGCCATGTCATGTTCGGCTAAATACGCCCTGACCTTTTCGATTGCCATGGACAGCCCCCGTTTTCCAGAATGAGTTCGCTATCTTCTTAGCATATCGCTTGCAAGGGCTTCCGTGCACCTTTTCGCTACGGCCTTGCGCAGCCCTTTTGAGAGCGCTTCACGCACCCAGGCCCGAAGCGCCTCGCGCCCCTTTTCGCGACGGTCGTGCACATCTGGACACTCCCTGTTTCTCTTCTTACCAAACCGTAAGCCACATGTAAGCAAAATCGATGGTGCGTCCGGCGTCTACCTGTAAAAATGGCTGGCAACGTAGGCAATAGGGCATAGCGCTGCGGTGCAAATGCGATTTTGAACACGGGGTAGCCATGGGCATGATCGAGCGATTCATAAGCGGATACAGCGAGAACTTCATGCTCGCGGTGGGCTTATGGCCGCTCGCGGCTACGGCGCTCACCTTGCCTATTTTGGCGTATCTCTACCATCGCGATGGGCGCCTCAAATTCGTTTCGGTGGTATCGACCTATCTCGCGGTGCTCTACCTGCTTGGCCTCGGTTGTTTTACCCTCTACCCGCTGCCGTCGGGAGATTCCGGCCTGGGCATCACGTACGGTGTGCCATGGCAGCTAAACCCCTTGGCGTGTATAGGCGATTTCGCGCGCGAGGGCGTATCGACGATTCCGCAGATTGCGTTTAACGTGGTGTTCTTCGTGCCCCTCGGGTTCATCGCTGGGCGCCTTCTGCGTTGGGGGTTTGGGGCTTCGGTGGCGGCGGGGCTCGTGGCTTCGCTTTGCATCGAGCTCGCGCAGGGCACGGGGTTGTTCGGAATCTATCCGTACGCGTACCGCACCGCCGATGTCAACGACCTCATGTACAACACGCTTGGCGCGGCGATTGGCTGGTGGTGTTCAGCGCAGCTCGGGCGCATGCTGCCACCGGGCGCGCTGGCAAATGCCAGCGATATCACCCATGAACCGGGGTTCGTGCGCCGCTGTGTGGCGTTCTGGCTCGATAGCCTCCTTATGGGGCTGATCGTCATCGTGGCGACCACGATGCTCACGATGCTATTCGAGAACTTGCCGGGCGGGAATCGCTTGGCGCGAGCACCCTGGATTCTCGTCGTGTCGGTTGCGACGTTCCTGCTGGTTGAAGGCGTGCTTCCATGGTTGCATGGTGGATCCACGCCGGGAGGCAGCTTCGTGCGCATGACGTGCGAGACCAGAGAGCGCGAGGGGCTCGGGCGCGGGGTGTTCTACGCGGCGCGTCTTGCGGTGCTGGGCATGAGCTATTGTTTCTTCCCGTTCGCATGGCCGCTGCTGGCGCTGTACTATTTCGTCCGCCGCCGCATGCCGTACGACGAGCTCTGACCTGACCTGGGAAGGATCAATGAGGGCTGTCCTTCATAAGAGCTGGGAGGCGCAGGCCTTTCTGGCGCGCCGCACGGCCCGCGTTTGTCGGTAGGGACGGATTTCTGGCGGGCCTTCGAATGTTCGAGGCTCGAGTCGGAAGGTTTTTCGTGACCCGCCGAGTAGAGCGCCCCGCCGGGAAGACGCGACCTGCGATTTTGTTGGCGTAAAAACGGGGCCTACTCGGGGTATCCAGAAAAACCTTCCGATTCGAGCCTCGAACTTGTTCGTTTTGAGCGGGACGTCACCCGAAGGTGCGGTACGCCTGCGTGCCAACAGGGGTTTTGCTGACCCCCCCGGGGTGGCCAGCCGTACCGGCTGTCCAAAAGGTCCCTATTCGCGGCACGAACACCCCGTGTGGGCATCAAGACATCGGTGGGGCGCGGGGATGCGCGACAAGCGTCGCGAGCGGGCGGTTTCTGGAGTGGTAAAGCTAGAGGTTGCCCTGGATGCGGTTTTTGATGAGGGCGAAGCACTCGCGGGCGAGGTTCACGGGAAGATTTTCGGGCGTGGAGGCGGCGGGAACGCCCCAGACTCGTTGAAACCCCTGTTTGCGAGCGATGAGCAGGGAGCGATAAAGATGGAAGTCGTTTGTCACGATGCCTACGCGCCGCTTTCGGAGTCCGGGCATGAGTTGAGCGGATAGCGAGAGGTTTTCGGCTGTGGTGGTCGAGGCGCTCTCCTGAATGATGCGCTCGCTGCCAACGCCGCGGTCCGCGAGCCAGCATGCCATCGCAGCCGCTTCGCTAACGGGTTCGTCGGAGCCCTGGCCGCCGGATACGATGGCGATGGCGGTTGGGTGCTCGGCAAGATAGGAGCGCGCCGCTTCGAGCCGATAGCGCAGCGCGCGCGTGGGCAGCCCGTCGGGCCGGACCATGGCGCCGAGTACGATGAGGTACTCAAGATCTTCGGGCGGGGTGCTGCGGCCCGCGCGCATGATGATTATGCTTGCGGCGCAATAGGCGAGCACAACGGCTAGGGGTGCAGCCAGCAGAAAGAGCGTTGTCACGATCACCTCCGTTTCTCGGGATGACTTCATGGTACCCATGCGCGGTTGCTTGCCAACCGAGGCCGGGGCAGGTGCGGTGGGGGCGGGCGGTGTGCGCGGTGCGTGCGGTGTGCGCGGTGCGTGCGGTGTGCGCGGTGCGTGCGGTGTGTCTGCGGGCGCTCCTTCGCCCACAAGCAGCGTCTCGGACACCTTGCTACAATCGGATGAGCTATTAAAGGGGGGCGGCATGAAGACGGACCGGGACTTGGAGCGCCAGCTCGCATCAATCGATCGGCGCGGATATCCGGCATACAAGGGCCTGCGCGGAACATACGATTTCGGTGATTTCGAGCTGGATATCGTCCACGTACAGGGGGATCCGTTCGCCGCGCCCTCTCAGCTCGCTGTATATGTTCCAGGCGATGTTTCCGGGCTTCCGGCATGTTGCCGCGATGCCGCGCATAGGCGCACGGCGACGGAGGACCTGCTCGTGCGGCGGTTCTCGAGGGAAGCCACGCAGGCGAGCTTCAAGGTGGGAGGCTCGGGCAAGAGCGGGTTTATCGGAACAAGCAATCCGGGTCCCGAGATACTTGCGCGGTCGGCCTGCGAGATCGCGCCGGATGGCGCGGTGATGCTGCGCTTCGAGGCGGGTCTCCCGGCGCATGGTCGCACCATCGATGCACGCGCTGCAGCGCGTATGCTGCTGGACCTCATCCCGGTTTGTGTGGAGCGCGCGCTCATGCTAGACGACGCTGGGCGGCGTGCGGCTCAGAAGGCAGCGGAATTGGCCGACGACCAGCGGGCAGTCCGCTCTGCGATCCGGGAGCGGGGCCTCGTGGCCTTTGTTGCGGACGGCTCGGTCCTGCCGCGGTCGAGCGGTGTCTCGGCGAAGCCGCTTGCGGGCGCTCGGCCCTTCACCTCTCCCGAAAGCATGCGCGTGACGCTCGAGTTGCCCCACCGCGGCCGTGTGCGCGGCATGGGCATTCGCCGGGGCATCACCCTCATCGTGGGCGGTGGCTACCATGGCAAGTCGACTCTGCTCAAAGCGCTGCAAGAGGGCGTATACGACCATATTGCGGGCGATGGGCGCGAACTTGTGGCAACCGATGAGACGGCGATGAAGCTGCGCGCGGAAGACGGTCGCGTCGTGCATGCGGTCGATATCTCCCCGTTCATCAACAACCTTCCAGATGGTCGCGATACGCGCTCGTTTAGCACGGAAGACGCAAGCGGAAGCACCTCGCAGGCTGCGTCGACCGTGGAGGCCCTCGAGGCCGGCGCTCGGACGCTGCTGATCGATGAAGACACGTCGGCAACGAATTTCATGGTGCGCGACGCGCTCATGGAGGCGGTGGTCGCGGGGGAGCACGAGCCCATCACGCCGTTTGTCGAGCGCGTGCGCGCCCTTTGGGAGCGGCACGGCGTGAGCTGCGTGCTCGTGATGGGAAGCTCGGGAGCGTTTTTCCCGGTGGCAGATAGCGTTATTCAGATGGACGCCTACGAGGCAAACGATATCACGGAGCGCGTACGGGCTGTGCTTGCCGATGCGCGGTTGGCGGGCACGCACCCGGAGGCACCCGGCCTGGGCGTTTCGGCGGGTGAGGCGAGCGAGGCGGGTGAGGCGAGCGAGGCGGGCGAGACCTCCGCTTCATCGTCATCGGATCAAGATGCCCCGGCATCGCGTCCGCTCGAGCTGGGTGGAAGGCTCGAGCGCCGCTCGACGGGGCGGCCCGGGCGTCGTGGCGGAGCAAGGGGAGGCGACGGCGCTGGAACCGCTCGGCACGAGCATCTCAAGGTTCGCGGGCGCGGTCGTGACGGGTTTTCTGTTGGCTCGTTCGAAGCAGACCTGCGCTTGGTCGAGCAGCTCGTGGATGCTGAGCAGTCCGCGGCTCTTGCCCAGATGGTACGCGTGGTGCTCGAGCATGGGCTGCTTGATAGCACGCGCGCGCTACGGGATGTGGTAGACGAGGCCTTCCGTGTTCTTGACGAGCAGGGTTGGGAGGCGCTTTCGCCTTACGGAGATGCTGCCTGCGGTTTGGCGCGCCCTCGCCCGTGCGAGCTTTTCGCCGCCCTTAATCGCCTGCGCTGAATGGGCAATGGCCGTTTTGACAATTCAATACCGGGTGTTGGCGTTTCATAACGGGATTTTGAAGAGCCGATTGACCGCTCGACACCAGGTAATGCGTTGCCATTTGACCGTGCCATGCCCGGCGCTGAGCCGCCATTCTGCCCGGTGCCGGGCCACCATCTAAATGCGGTGCCGGCGCCATTGCCCTAGAACTTACCCTAACAGCAGGTTAACGAGTGCGGAGCCGCCGTAGCCCGCGAAGGCGCCGATCGCTGCCGCGAGAAGCGTCATGCCGATCGTGCGGATGACCTTCATCCAGGTAGGGATCAAGCGCAAACGGCGCCCGCGAGGCGTATCGCGGTCGATGGGCTCGCCTTTCCAGAAGGAGACGATCTCGTGATAGGTTACGAGGTCATGCTCCTTTTTGATGCGCTCCGCCCAAACGGCTGCGAACATCGCGATGCCCCATAGCATGAGTGCGAGCACGAAGGTAGGCAACGTCTGGGCAAATGGCCAATCCCAAACCACGAGCTGAACCGTTAGCCAAACCAAGGCAAGCAGCATCAGTGCCAGGAAGCCGAGCATGGTGTAGCCAAGCCGCTTCATGGTGGTTGCATCTGAATCGAGCGTACTGGTCATGGTCTCCACGTCTCCTTTGATGAGGTCGTCGATGGACGTGTCGAAGATCTCGGAGAGCAGAAGCAGGCTTTGCACATCGGGATACGTCTTATCGTTTTCCCACGAGCTGATGGTCTGGCGACTCACGTATACGCGCATGGCGAGGTCGTCTTGCGACATGCCCGCCTGAGTACGATGGTTGCGTATGCGCGCTCCGATCTGCATGCTTGCCCTCCCTCGATCTTCGGCACGGTCCTGTCGAGAAGGAGCGTGCCATGGCGCGAGCTAGCGTACCATCAAAAGGGCCCGACATGGCCCCAATCACAGCGCATTGGTGCCGTCAAAAGGTCTTGACATGCCATCTGACCCGCGAAAACCATATACGTTGCACTCGGCCTACTCCGCGCGATAGACGTGCTCAACCTCGGCAATATACATGGTGTGATAGTCATGCTTGGGGTAATGGGCGCTGTCGCAGCTTTGGTCGAGGAAGCATTCCGGCTTGATGTCGTCGGCGTAGAGCGTCCGGCACGAGAGAACCAGGCGCGCCTCTTCGAATGCGGTCGCGCCGTCGAGGAAGAACGGCGTGAACCCCACCTCGGCAACTTTGTCGCCGTCGCGGCCGCTTTTCGTTCCAAGCACCCCGAGCGCGCGCTTGTGCTCCGGGGCATAAAACGAGAGCGTGAATCGGCCCGCGGCATCGATGAAGCGCTTGGTGTAGCGCTGCGGGCGAACGTAGATCGTTACGACGTTTTTGCCCCAGATCACGCCCATGCCGCCCCAGCTCACCGTCATGGTGTTGAAGCCCGTTGCGTCGCCGGCGGTTACGAGCCCCCATTCCGTGCCGATAAGTTCGAACGGATTGATGCTGAGATCGCTGATGGGTATCTCCTGAAGTGCCATGCGTGCTCCTTTTGCGAGATGCGGTTAGGCGGCTAACGGGCGGTGGCCTCGCTGGCGTCGTGCGGGGGCTTGCCCGCCCATAATTCAAATCATAGTGGATTTGCAGGGCATGGCGCTGCGCATAGATTCCCGGGCATTGCTGGGAGTGGCACCGCACGCGGACTTGCGGGGCATGGCAGGGCTTCGCTTTGCGCTCGAATCCGTGGGGCATGGCAAGGCCCTGGCACCGCACGCTGATTTGCGGGACGTAGCGCTCCGTACCCTCCTTTCACGCGCGTTGACCTTGTGGGACAATGGGCGGGGCCGCGCAGCGGGCCTTCGCAAGGCGGCCAACTTCGATGGCAGTTTCGGGCGTGCGGTGAGGTCGATATGGCGCGGCGTGTAGGATTCGCGCGGGCAAGCGAGCATATCAATGCGCATGTGGGCAGCAAGGAGCTGCTCGCGCTCTTTGCCGAGGGCGATGCGCTCGTGACGATGACGGCCTTCGATGGGCTTGAGCTTGCCGCGGTGTCGGCAGGGGGCGCAACATTCGATCAGGTGGTCTTCAAATCCTGCGTGTTCGAGGACGTAGACTTTTCGCGTTGCACGTTTACCGATGTAAAGTTCATGGGGTGCCGGTTCACCTCGTGCTCGATGGAGCGCTGCTGGCTCAACCGGTGTGACTTCATCTCGTGCTCCGCTCCGGGCCTGAGCTTTCAGAAAGGCCGCTTTACCAGCGTCTTGCTGGCAGAGAGCCAGATGCGCTACGCAGAGTTCTCGGAGGCTTCCATTCGCGATTTGCGCGCACGGAAGACGAATCTGGCCGAGAGCCTGTGGCACGACGTTTCGCTCAAGCGCAGCGCGTTCGAGTCGTGCGACCTAACGCGCGCGGATGTGTTCCGCACGTCGCTTTTGGGAATAGACCTTTCAACATGCGATATTTCCGGCATCATCGTATCGAATACGTTCCGCGAGCTGCGCGGTTGCATCGTTGGTCCCGAGCAGGCCGTGCAGCTTGCTGGCCTTCTGGGCATCCAGGTGAAAGAGGATTAGGGCGCCCTCGCCGGGATTGCCACACTTGGGTGGTCTTGTGGGCGTGGCCTTGGCGGTGCGTTGCAATAGGTGTGGCGGCTCATGCCGGGTGGCCAGGCGGCGGAGCTCGCCCGGGCGCTCTGCGGTATGGAATCGGCTGCACCGCCCGCACTGCTTGCAGGTCTTATGGTCGCATGGGTTACAGCGTGCGGGGCGTTCTCGTTCCTGGCCCATCGCAGCGCCGCCGCCCGCCTCAAGGCGGAGCTTGATCGCGCGCGTTAAATTCATAGTCCACCGGTTACGGCCTTTTCGTAAAAAACGCAGTGTCGGCTGGGCGCCATGGGCGCAGGCGCGCGGGGTCGACCGTCGTGTGGGCGTGTTCCGGTACGTCGTACCACTTGACGGTATGGCCAGCGCCATGGCTGCAGAACACGGAGTCAGGCGTATTGGGGAGGTCTGCCTCCGGATCGTATGCGGCAGTTTCGATGACCGCTTCCGCGTCATGGCAGCTCGCATAGCCTTCGAGCTCAAGTGAGATGCGACCGCGTCCTCCAGTATACCGAGCGACTTCGAGCCCATATTCGCCGGTTTCGGAAGCCGGAACGACTCCCTCGATCGTCGCCATCTCGCCTGCCGCTGCGGGTGCTTCGAATACCGCTGCCATGCGCGTGAGATCGGTGAGCGCGCGACCAACCTTATCGGCGGGAACGACAAGCCGAAACCGATACCATGGCTCCAGCAGCACGCACGCTCCCTGCTCGCGAGCCGTCATGAGCGCTTGGCGAACCGCGCGGTACGTGGCCTGTCGAAAGTCGCCGCCCTCGGTATGTTTGGCGTGCGCCCGGCCAGCGATGAGCGTGATGCGCACATCGGTGAGGGGCGCCCCGGTGAGCACGCCCGCATGGTCGCGCTCCATGGCGTTGCTCAGGGCGAGACGCTGCCAGTTGCGATCGAGGTCATCTTCAGAGCAGCGCGTGCCAAACTGCATCCCCGTTCCGCGCGGCAGCGGTTCCAGCTGTACGCGCACCTCGGCATAGTGGCGCAGCGGCTCGAAGTGACCCACCCCTTCGACCGGTTCGACAATCGTCTCCTTGTAGAGGATGCCGCCGGGGCCGAATCCCACCTCGATGCCATATCGATCACGCAGGAGCTCGCGAACCACGTCCTGCTGAACCTCGCCCATAAGCTGAACATGGGCCTCTTGGAGCTGTTCATGCCAGGTAACTCCGAGGAGCGGGTCCTCGCTTGCAAGCTCGCGAAGTGCGCGCACGAGGGCGGAGGCGTCGGTTCCCGGCGCGGGGATGACTTGGTAGGAGAGGACGGGGGCGAGCAGAGGGCGCGGTGCGGCGGCCTCGGCACCGAGCGCGCTGCCGGGCATAGTGCGCGTGAGACCTGTGACCGCGCAGATGCTGCCGGCGGGCAACTCGGCCACCGTTTCATGGCGCTTCCCCTGGTAGAGGCGAATCTCGTTGATCTTTTCGGCCCATGGCGCGCCATGATCGGCGCCCTCGACCATCATCTTGGCGCGGAGCGCGCCGCCCGTGACCTTTAGCCATGAGAGGCGTTCGCCGCGATCCGAGCGGCTGATGCGAAATACGCGCGCCGCGAAGGCGGTGGGCCAGGAGTGTTCGGGGGCGAGGGCTGCCAATGCGTCGAGCAGCTCACGCACGCCATCGTTGCGGAGGGCGGCTCCGAAGAAGACGGGGAAGACGGAACGCTCTGCGACGAGCTTTGCATAGGAGGCGGGGGCGATCGAGCCCGTCTCGAGGTATTCATCGAGCGCCGCCTCGTCTGCGGAAGCGGCGTCTTCAAGAGCCGTGGGATCCCCCGACGCGAAGGCGGCGCCGTCGAGGCAGGCAGGGGAGAGGCGTGCGTGAAGATCGGCCATAAGCGCGCTGCGCCCGGGGTGTTCAAGATCGCATTTGTTCACGAAGATGAGCGTGGGGACTTGGTGGCGCCGGAGCAGGTCCCAGAGCGTCTCGGTGTGGCCCTGGATGCCGTCGTTGGCGCCCACGACGAGGAGCGCGCAGTCGAGAGCGGCGATGGTGCGCTCTGCTTCTGCGGAAAAATCCACGTGCCCGGGCGCGTCGAGAAGCATGATATGGGTGCCGTCCCAGTCAAGCGAGGCCTGTGAGGCAAATATGGTGATGCCCCGCTCGCGCTCCATGGGGTCGGTGTCGAGGTGCGAGTCGCCGCGGTCTACGCGCCCGGCGGTGCGGATGGCGCCCGCGGCGAGGAGCATGGCCTCGGCGAGCGTTGTCTTGCCTGCGTCGACATGCGCCAGAAGACCTACGACCGCCTGCTTCACCCGTGCTCCTTCCTTCGTTGCCAGCGCACATGATTGTAGCAAGTGCGGTGGCCAAGCATCGCGTGCGCGGGCCGTGCCGTGGAGTAGCCGTTCCTTATGGGCTTGCATGCCGATTTGCTTGGCAGGCCATCGCCGGGGGGACGTGCGGCTCGTCGTTCGGCGAGGGCTTTCGTCTTCGCCCCGTAGAGCTCCTTCACCTAGAGGGTCCGCGCAACAGCTTGTTGCTCGACAGGAACAGGCGGGCAAGGAGAGAATGGGGATGCCGCGCCCCGCTTTCGGTGAGGGCGATTCCACGAGTGTTATCAGCGAGAAAGGTGCCGGTATGGCTATCAAAGACGTGCTGCCCCGTCTGCGCCGCGAACGCGGGCTCACACAGGAAGATCTAGCGAAGAAGCTCTTTATCACCCGTCAAGCGGTCAGTCGGTGGGAGACGGGCGAGACGGCGCCGGGGATCGACATGACGAAGCTCATCGCCGTTACGCTCGATGTACCCGTAACCGAGCTCCTTGAGATGCCGGAGCACTATTGCCAGAGCTGTGGAATGATGTTCACAGCACCCGATCAGCATGGCCACGAGGCGGATGGAACCGAGGTCGAGGATTTCTGCCGATGGTGCTACGACGACGGCGCCTATACCTACGAAACCACCATGGAGGACATGATTGAGGATTGCGCCCCGCGCATGGCGGAGGCGATGGGCTGGACGGTGGACGAGAGCGCTTCGCTTCTGGGCGCTGTGCTTCCAACGCTCAAGCGCTGGAAGAAGAGTCGCTAGTTCGCGGTGGGGCGCGAAAAGAAACTTGAAAGAGAACACATGTTCGTGTAGTATGTACGCAAGGAATCCCGCGGCAGAGGAGGCCGGCATGGCGTTCGATTTCAAGAAAGAGTACCGCGACCTCTATCAGGCCAAGACGAAGCCGGTACGCATCGAGGTGCCGGCGATGACGTTTGCCGCGGTCGCCGGTACGGGCGACCCTAACGAGGAGGGCGGCGCATACGCGCGGGCGCTTGCATTGCTCTATGGGTTCTCCTACACCGTGAAGATGACGAAGATGGGTTCCTGGCAGCCTGATGGCTACTTCGATTACGTGGTGCCACCGCTCGAGGGCCTGTGGTGGGGTGGTGCCGGGGCCTTTGATGGTACCGTTATCGCCGACAAAGGGGCTCTGTCATGGGTCTCGCTCATCAGACAGCCCGATTTCGTGACTCCCGATGTGTTCATTAAGGTTTGTGAGCTACTCGTCCAGAAAAAGCCCGAGCTTGCTGTTCCGGTCGACCGGGGCGACCTACGCCTGGTCCGCTTCGCTGAAGGGTCTTGTGCTCAGATCATGCATCGAGGGCCGTACGATGACGAGCCTGCGACCATCGCTAAGCTGTCGTCATTTATCGAGAGCGAAGGGCTGGTGACTGATATCGCCGAGGGCGGCGAGTCTCCGGCGGGGCATGAGGCGACGAGGGGCTTCGATGCCACCGAGATGCTCGATGCTCTCGATGTGCATGGTGCTGTTCCCGCGGTCCGATTGCATCACGAGATATATCTGGGGGACCCGCGGCGTACGAAGCCCGAGAATCTCAAGACGGTGATTAGGGATCCGGTGAGCGCCCTCGTGTAGCGTGCGTTTGCCGGGCTTACGCTTGCCGGGCTTAGGCGGGGGTGTAGCGGAGCGTCTCGATGAATGCTGTCAGTGCAGTTCTAATCTTCGGGGGTATAGATGGACTACGCGCACATAGACGAACGCTTGCTCTCGCATGCCGGAGCATCGAGGGCGTTCCATGAGGCGTGGGGATGGATGGTGTATTGGGTGGGCGGCAAGCAGTTTGCCTGCGAGTTCGTTGCTGCACCAGAAGCCAAGAAGCCCTATGCCGGCAGGCATCTTCTTTCGCTCAAGTGCGACCCTGATCGCATTCGCGAGCTGCGCGCGGAGTATCCGAACACCGTGTTGCCTGGGTATTATTCTGACGGGCGCACCTGGATATCGGTGGATATCGATTGCGTTGGGCGGCCCGGAGGCCCGTCGGAGGACCTTGTGCTCGATCTGTGCGACATGAGCTACCGGCTTGTGTTTTCCAAGCTCACGAAGAGGGCGCAGCGCGACATCCTCGCCAATTGAAGCGATAGGCTGAACTGTCGAGGGCGCTTGGTTGCTTGCGGTGGGGGGGGTGGCATGCCGTCGGGGTGTAGCGTACCCCGACGGAGGCGCGCGCCGCCGCCGGGGCGTAACGGGTTGCGACGGGAGTGCGCGCCGCGAGGGCGTGACGGACCACGATGGGACGGCGTGTTGCGGGGGCGGCGTGCCGCGATGAAGGTAGCATGCCAAATTACGCAATAAGCACCTTAAATCGAGCCCTTATTGCGTAAAACAGCATGGAAGAGCACATTGGACAGGAGAGGGGTTGGGTTGGACAGGATGAAAGGTGCATCAAGCATGCGGAGGGCCGGCCGGACAAAGGGGGCGACAGGCTAAGCAGGCGGGAGCTGAAGCGTAACCCGGGCGCCGCGGATGGAGCCATCAGGGTTCGTGAGGTTGATGAGCTCAATGGTACCGTTATGGTTGCGAGTGGTTTCTGCGGCAGCAAAGAGCCCGATGCCATAATGTGTCCCCGATGCAGCGCCTGTGCGGGACGCGTCGTCGCGGAAGAAGCGCTCGCAACCATGTTCGAGGGCTGCGGGCGAGAAACCTGGCCCATCGTCTTCCACGTCGATGGCGAATGCGCGAGTGGAACCCTTGTCATGCTCCGCAAGGCTAAATGCTATGCGCACTCGGCTTCGCGCATGGTCGACAGCGTTCGAGACAACATTGGCAACCGCGCGCTCAACCGCTTGGGCTTCAACGAAAACGCTCGCGCCCCCGAGGGCGTCGTCGCGTATGACGCGCAGCTCCACCCCCGTAGTCCGTGCGAGCGGGACGACCTCTCGTTCAAGATGCTCCGCCAAGCTGGCGGCATCGATGCGCTGCCTGGGTCCCTCGGCTGCCTTTCCGCGCGATGCCTCTATGAGGAGCTGCACGTATCGGTCGACCTGCTTGCAACCCTGCGCTGCATCCTGCGCAGCGGCGGCGACATCGGAAAAAGCGCTATTCGCCAGTTGATTGCAGGCACCAGGCTTCGTAAGGCCCTGCGTTTCCTCTGCAACAAATTCAGCGTTGGCGCGTACCACGGTGAGCGGCGTTTTGAGGTCGTGCGCGAGCGCTGCGATCTGGTCGCGTTGTGCTTGCTCGGCGCGCCAGCGCGCTTCAAGAGAATCTGCGAGCGAATAGCGCATGCGTTCCATCGCTGCAAGCACGTCGTCAATTTGGCGCACATTGCTTGTGCCCACAGCGAAATCGAGCTCCTCCTTTCCGATGCGCTCGGCCGCGTCTGTTAGCGGCAACATTTTGCCTGTTAGCACAGACGAGGCGCGTCGAGCGATGAGGGCAACCGCCAAAGCGCTTCCAGCACAGCCGGCCGCAATCATGAGGTTCTGCGGGTTAGGAAGTGTGTCGCGTAGCTCTCGTGTGGTGTATTCGGGCATGTAGGTGCTGGTGAGAATGCAGAACGTTCCGTCTGCGAGCTTGCCCACCGAATACGTGGTTCCTTCCATGCCGAACGTTTGCGGGCTGCTCGCGCCCTCAGATCGAAAGCTGGCGGTGTCATCGAGCGCACGACGAAGCCGTTCCGCCGAAAGGTCGGTGGCAAGCACCGTGCCATCATGGGCTACATGGGCATACCGATATGCAGAGGGAATGTTTGCCTCGTTTACCGATCCCGCCTCTTGTACCGCAGCAATGGCCTCGTTAGCATGGGCCGCGCCGTAATTCGCTGAATAGACGAGCCCGGCGTTGAGCGTCATGCTGAACGCCGTGAACGCAACGAGCCATACCCCCGCGAGGGCAGCGAGCACGTAGAAGAAGTAGCGTGCGATGAGGAAGGAGAGCGGTATGCGCCATGCGCGGCGGGCACGCGCGTCGGCAACATTGGCCTTGCTGGGTTTCGTCCTGCTGGCTCCGGTCTTGCAGGTTTTCGCTCTGACGACATCTGTCCTTTTGACGTTTGCTGCCTCGCTGTGCCCCGTCTCGCCGGCGTCCTCCCCGCAGGCGCATGCCTTACAGGCCTCCGCCCCATCGGCTCCTTCTTCACGGGTGCCTACTACCTCGCGTTCCTCAAACACAGGCTGCTCTCCCCGGTCCTCGTTGCTGTTTACAGCTGCCACTTGTACCCCATTCCCCATACGGTCGCAATCGGGTCGGCTCCGGCGGCGGCGAGCTTCTTGCGCGCACGACTTACGTGCATGGAAATGGCTGCATCGTCCACTTCGCGCTCCCAACCGAAAAGCGCCTCGCAGATTTGCGCGCGGCTGAGCACCTGACCGGGATGGCGGGCAAGGTGCTCGCAGATTTCATATTCCGTGGGAGTAAGGGCGACGGGTGTGCCATCGACCGTGACCTGCCGAGCACCAAGGTCCAGGCGAACCGGGCCAAAGGCGATGGCATGCGTGTGCTCGCGCCGTTCTCGGCGCACGTGGGCGGCAACCTTCGCACGCAGCTCGGCCGCACCGAACGGCTTGCGTACGTAGTCGTCGGCGCCGAGGCCATAGCCGGTCACGGCATCTTCTTCGGCAACTTTGGCGGTGAGGAAGACGATGGGCCCGTCGAAGCGCGGACGCAACTCGCGCACGAGCTCGAAGCCGTCGATGCCGGGCATCATCACATCGCATAAGATGAGGTCCGCTCGGGCAAGGTTCAGCTTTAGAGCGCTGGTGGGATCGGCGAGGCAGAGCACGTCATGCCCGTCGCGCTTGAGGATGCGCTCAATCACATCGAGTATCGCTTGCTCGTCGTCGATCGCGATGATGTGCGCCACGTTCGCTCCTTTCTGCTGCGGTCGGTTCACCGTGGTTCGTGAATCGTGGACACCCGATGTCTGCGTTTCACGTGGTGCCCGCGCTTGACTCGTAGACACCCGGTGTCTGTGGTTCATCGTGTTTCATGGTGCGCCAACATTCTAACGAAGTGATAACGGCGGGGTGGTTTTCGCCTGCTGCGCGAACTCGCTTTATAGCCCCGCGTCGCGCCGTTGCGGTGCAGAAGAAGCCGCAAGTGCTTCTTGCGCCGCGCGTGGCACGTCGTGTTCGTCGATGGTTCGGTAGTGGACGCCCGAGCCGCCGTGCGCTTCGATCTCGAGCCAACCGTCGCCGGGGGCCTTGCCGCCGTACCAGACGAGGGTTACCTCCGCGGGCGAGCCATCGGCGGTGGCGCCCTGGACGCGGTAGACGTAGTTGGTGCCGGCGCCGGTAGCGTCTGCGTAGGTCTCGACGAACGCGTCGGGTTCCGGCGTGGCCGCCCAGACGGTCTCTTCGGGCATGAAGAGGCGGTCGAAGAGCGAGCTTGCAGCCACTCCCCAGCCACCTCCGCAGCCCGAGAGCAGGATGCAAGTGAACAGCGCGGGAAGCAGGAGCGCGACAGCGCGGAAGCGGGCGGGGTTGGGCACGGCATGGGTGCAGGTGGGGTTGGCCATAGCACGGGCAGGATCTGGGTTAGGCATCGTTTCGCCCTCCTTCGAATTGGTTGAACCATGCTATGAGCGCAGCGAGCCCCGCTACGGTGAGCACGACCGCTGCGATGGCGAGCGCTCCCGCAAGCGAACTGATTGTGGCGGCCTGGGCGGCATCCGTTGCCCGTGCAATGCCCGCTTCGATGGAGAGCGACCCGAGCCGTGCAGGCCAGGAGAAAGGAATCAGGCCGAGCAAGCCTCCGCTTGCCGCCGTGAGCTCGCCGGTCATGAGGCCATGCGCCAGATCGCCTACCGAGAAGAGACCGATGCCGAGCCCCGTCGCACCTGCGCCGATAGCGGCATTCCGCCCGTTCTGTAGGGCGATGGCGATGAAGAGCAGATAGATCGGGGCACACCCCAAGCAGATTCCAGCGGTGGCCAAGCCGAGCGTTTCGGTGCCCAGCGAGAGCCTTCCGGTTAGGGCGAGCGCGCCGGCGAAGATACCCATCGCGAGCAGCAGCGCGAGCGAGCCCGCAGCCCAGAGCACGGCTGCTTTGGCTGCGATGGCGACTGCACGAGAAGGAGCACCTGTGAGATTGGCGAGCCGTCCCGCCCGGCGCTCCTCGTCCATATTGAGCCCGCATACGATGCTCGCCATCAGCGGCATAAGCGCGCCAAGCAGCTGCACGTACGCGTCTGCGCCAAAGGCCGGATCCCACGGTGCGTAGGCGAAGTACGCCCCGCAGGCGATGCCGCCCGTGAGCGCGCAGACGAGGTGAACGGGTGCGAGCGGTGAGCGCGCGAGGCGAAGTGCCTCGGAACGCAAGGCGCGAGGGAGTGTCATGCGCTCTGTCCGAGCTTCGGCGAGAATGCTCATCAGCGAACCTCCTCAGATTGCGCGAACCATGCTGCGGATACGGCGGTGAGCAGGACAAAGGTCAGTGCGGCCACGGCGATGCCCACCCAGGTGAGTGCGCCGTTCGCTGCCAGCGCGCCGCCCAGCACGGTATCTGCGGCAAGGGGCTCGCCGCTCGGTAGCACGGGTATGAAGGCCGTGGGGATGACGGTGGTCGCCGAGGGCGGGAAGAGCTGCGGCACGGGGATGGCGCTCCAGGCGAACCCGCCCACAAGCTGAACGGCGAGCGGCAGGAAGATGCCCGCCAAGAGCCCGGCGCGGGCGGTGAGGAAAAGCCCCGCAGGTATCATCCACGAGCTTGTGATGGTGGTGGCAAGGGCCGCCAATGCCATGGTGAGTACCGCTACAGTAGAAAGGCTTCCGCCGATGGCGAGCGCTGCGATGTACAGAGCGAGCACGACGAGGTTGGAGAGCCCCGAGAGCATGAGGCACCAGAGCGCCTTCGACCACCAGGCCTGCCCGAGCGGGGCTCCTGAGCCGAGGAGCGGACGATTGCGCATGCGCGCGTCGGCGTTGGCAACGCATCCAGTGAACAGGGCGATCGCTACCGGCATGAGGAGTACGTACCAGTAGTTCCAGGGCGAGAAACTCACGTTGCCGCTCGGTGCGGTAAGGAGTGCTATGAGTGGAAACGGTAGCGCCATGATGAGGGCGAGGCGCATGGGCGCGGCGTGCCGGAACTTGCGCACCTCCGCGGCAAGCGCCGAGCTAAGGGTGGCGCGAGGCGCCTGGGTGTCGGTCGAGGTGGCGCGGGGCGCCTGCGCGCTAGCACCCAAGCGGCCCGCGTCTGTTGCGTGGCATCGATCTGTGAAAGCCATCATGCCACCTCCCTCTGCTGAGAAGCCCCTCCGTGCCTGCAGACATCCATGAAGAGCTGCTCGAGGTCCTGGCCTTTGTGAAGCCGGTCCTCATAGGCAAGCCTGCCCTCGTGGATGATGCCCACCGAATCTGCCATCTGCTGAACCTCCGAAAGGATGTGGCTCGAGACGAGGACCGTGATGCCGCGCGCCGCAAAGCCGCGGATGGTGTCGCGAAGCTCCTCGATGCCAATGGGGTCGAGGCCGTTCGTAGGCTCGTCCAAGATGAGCAGATGCGGGTGCGCGAGCAGGGCGAGCGCGATTCCCAGCCGTTGCTTCATGCCCATGGAGAAACGGCCCGCGCGCTTGCTGCCCACGTTGCCGAGACCCACTTCGGCAAGCACCTCGTCGATACGCTCCTCGGGCAGGCCGAGGAGCGTCGTGCGGACGCGCAGGTTCTCCCTTGCAGAGAGATTGGGGTAGAGCGGCGCCTCTTCGATGAGGGAGCCGATGCGGTAGAGGTCGTCGCGCTGCCACGGGTGGCCGTCGATGAGGATTTGCCCTGCCGAGGGGCGAAGCATTCCGCAGATCATCTTGAGTGTCGTGGACTTGCCCGCGCCGTTTGGTCCGAGGAGGCCGTACACTTCGCCCTCTTTGATGTGGAGGTTCACACTGGCCACGGCTGTTTGGGCGCAATCGCCGCGGCCGAACTGTTTGGTGAGCCCGCGTGTTTCGAGCATGAACGCCATGGAGGTCCTTTCTATTCGCGTCTCGCTTCCTGACGTTTCCTATGCTCGCGGGCAACTATAACGAAGCCATAACGGTCTTTTATCTGTTTGTGTGGCGCGGGGCATGGGCGCGACGTGCGCTCTTTCGAGCTCTGCTCGTGGGCTGCCTTGCAAGTCTCTGAAGAGCGCCGGGGCCGCTCCCACAGGCAGCCGATAGGTGCCAAAACCGCCGGAATGTCTCCGAAGAGCGCCAGGGTGTCTATCCCGCATACAGCTAATGCCACTACCTCCCCGCAAGGCCGCGGTCCTAAAGCCCCCCGATGGGTACCATGAGGCGTAGATATTGATGCCATATGGAGGTGCGGCGATGGCGAAGGTCTGGACAGTTTTGGGTGATCGGCTGAAACCTGCGGAAAAGTTGGCGCCGCATGGCGCTCGAACGGCAGAACCGGAGGGCATGGCACGGCCATCTCGCGTACCGACGGTTATGATTGTGGGCCCCGAGCATGCCGCCGGCTATGAGTTCGGTCGGGTGGGCATGGAGGTCGTCGCCCAGCTTCCACATGCAGCGATGCCGTTCGCTGAGGTGGGCGATACGTGTGCTGTGGGTGTGGTGGTGCTTCCCCCTGCAGGTAGGAGGGCTGCGGAGGCCCCGCGTTTCGCCTTTTCTCTCACATCGAGCGAGCTCGTTATCGTTGATGGCGACGGCGTCTGCGCGCCGGTGCTCAATGCGCTGTCCTCAGACGATGTCGCGGTGGAAAGCTGTGCCGACGTTCTCTGCTCTTTGCTTGCCGAGCCGTTGCGCGAGCAGCCCGAGCTCCTCTCTCGCGTGCGCGCGGATTTCGAGGAGTTCGAGCAGCTGCTTTTGGAGGGGCGAGAGCGTATCGACCGAGCGAAAATGATGGCCGATTCTCGCCGAATGCTCGGGCTAGATACGTTTTACCAGGGACTTTCCGATATAACGGGCCTTTTGGGCGGGGAAGATGCAGCCTTCATGAGCCCGGTTTCCCGCTCGCGCTTTGCGGCGCTCTCACGTCAGCTCGACCGCCTGTCCGCGCGGCTTGAATCGCTGCAGAACTATGCGCTGCAGGTCAACGGCCTCTATCAAGAGGGAATTGATATCCGGCAGAACAACGTGATGCAGTGGCTCACCGTGGTCACGACGATTGCCATGCCGCTCACGGTGATAACCGGATGGTACGGCATGAACTTCCCGCATATGGGCCTCATCGATGCTGCGGGCGGATACCTGCTAGTGGCGTGTGTCTGCATCGTCATCGTCGTTGCAGAGGTGGTGTTCTTCTACCGTCGCGGATGGCTGAGATTCGGAAGTCGCCGCCGCAGGCGCTAGGAATTCGCCTCGCTGCTGGCAGGCAGTCGGTCCAGTCGCGGGCGCCAACGGCCCGTGTGGACGCAGCCCCAGGCGCGGGCGGCCGGCGCTAGCTGCCGACGTCCCTCAGGCGCGGGTGGCCGGCGCTTCATCGTAGACGCCAGCAATCCGCATTCTGCCCTTCCGAGCGTCGCATATCTCGAGACTGGAGCTCAGATTGGGCCTTCTCCCGCGAGTTATGCGACGCTTTTCGGCAGCTCCGGTATCCGCGTAAACCACTTTATACGGCGCGGAATCTTCTCACAGGGTACCGGTTACCGCACCTCGTACGGCGAATCGCCCCCACGGTCAAAAGCCAGCAGCGCCTCGACGTTGGTGCGCACCATCTGCTCCACGTCCTCGGCAGTGTAGAACGCCATGTGGGGCGAGACGACAACGTTGGGCAGAGCCATGAGGATGGCGCGCTCGCGGTTGGCGAGCACGTCAAGGCTTCGATCGAGGTAGTAGAGGCCGGCCTCATGCTCGATGGTGTCGAGTGCGGCGCCTCCCAAACGCCCCTGTTCAAGCGCGGTAATAAGGGCATCGGTATCCACCAACATACCGCGAGCGGCGTTTATCAGCACCGCGTCGGGCTTCATGAGCGCGAGCTCGGCGGCGCCGATCATGTGGTGGTTTTCCGCGAGTCCAGGTGCGTGGAGCGTCACCACATCGGATTCTGAGAGCAGCTCCTCCAACTCCACGTACTCGGCCATCGCGCGCACGTCGTCACGCGGGAACGGGTCGCATGCCAGCACCCGGCAGCCGAATCCGGCGAGTTCTCGAATCACGCACGATCCGATGGCGCCTGTGCCCACTACGCCCACGGTGCAGGATCCCAAGCTGCGCCCAAGTTTGCCCTCGAGCCCGAAGTTCTGCACTCCGGCATGGCGAAACACCTGCTTGGCGCGGCGGAGGGCCATCAGCATGAGCATGATGGTGTAATCTGCAACGCCTTCGGGCGGATAGGCGGCATGAGCCACGCGCATGCCGAGCGAGCGGGCATGGTCCACATCAATGTGGTCGTAGCCGATGGAACGCGTGGCGATGGCGCGGATGCCGAGTTCGTGATAGCGGTCGAGGAGCTCGGCCGTCATGGGGTTGGTGATGATGGTGAGTGCGTCCGCGCCGGCGGCGAGCGAGGCGTTCTCCAGCGTGGGATATTCGCTCGTCCATCCGAACTCGACGTTCAGCTCGTGGCAGGCGCGCTCAAGGTAAGCGAGCTCGTCGAACGGGCGCAGGGCAAACGCGAAGATCTTCATAGCGCTCCTTAGGGCGATTGGATGGATGATAGAGGCTGGCTGTGCTGCCAGCGCGCGGGCCGGCATGCGGCAGGCTGGCGAGCAACATGGCGGCCGCGCCGTCCCATCATAGCGCGCTCGCGCATTATGAATCCCTTAGCAAATACTGTTCAAATTCTAGGCATGAATGACAGGCAGCCAGCTCAGCATAGTTGCACAAATCTTTTGGCATGCCATTTTCGCATGGCTGCGCGCTCGCCAAACCTGTTCGATGGTACAGTTGCCGCGGTCCGACACCTCGAGATTCGAAGGGATCCGCGTGGAACTCGCAAAGCGCATCAAGGAGCATCGCGAGCGGCTGGGGATGTCCCAGGGAGAGCTGGCGAAGGCAGTGTTCGTGACACGGAACACCATCTCCAACTGGGAGACGGATCGAACGTACCCCGACGTGCAGAGCCTGCTCCTCCTGAGCAATCTCTTTGGCGTGAGCATCGATGCGCTGGTAAGGGAGGATTCGCCTGAGATGCGCGAGGCCCTTGCCGCGGGTTCGAAGAGGATGCGCCGTCTTGGAATCGTCATGACGGTATTCGGTCTTGCCTGCTTGGCGTGGGTGATAGCCGGAATCATCATGGATCTGGACGTCCCGTTCATCGTGATCCCCGCCGTGGTTCTGTTCGCTCCCGCATCGGTTGCTGCGTTTCGAGTCGACAAGATGCGCCATGACAACCATCTGTACGCGTACCAGTCGGTGGAGGCGTACCTAGCGGGCGAAGACCCCGATGTGAACAGCCGCTTCAATCAGCGCGCGGGCGAGCACTGGGTCGCGCGGCGGATCGCGCTCACTGTTCTGTTGATTATCGTAGGTCTTTGCTGCGGGTGGGGAGCCGCCGGCATTGTTGTCAGATTCGTAGGGTGATGGCCCGTCGGCGAGAAAGGCTCCGTCCCCGGTTTGCCGCGCACTCGCGTCGCCCCGCTTCGGCTTGCTTTGCCTCCAGGTCCGAGGCACCTCGTCTCGAGCCAGCCTTCGCTTCGTGGAATCTCCTGGGTGTGGGAAATGCCCAGTGCGATTGCTGCTGTCCATCTACGGAAAGGAACAACCATGGCACACGATCGTTTCGTCGAGGTCTACTCCCAGGGAGTAACCAACGTTCGCAAGATTATTGTCGACACGCAAACCGGGGTGAACTACCTGCTGATGTCTTCCAACATGACGGGCGGTAGCGGTATCACCGTTCTGGTAGACGCCGACGGCAAGCCAGTGGTCACGCAGCTCGACGCAGACGACCCGGTAGCGATGGGCCAGCTGCTCGACAGGGAATAGCTGATGCCGGCGCCCATCGCAACGCGGTGGGCGCTGTATCGCGAGCGCCATGCTTGTCGGCTGGCAGCCTGGAAAACGCCTGCGAGTCGTTCTCCGGATGCAGGCGCATACGAGATTGCAACTTTTGGGCACTTTATCGAGAGGTCCCCGAGTATAAGCCGGGTTTGCTAATGGCCATCAACCGTTCTACCAGCGCTTTTCTTTCGGGCCATTTTGCTTGTACTTGGCGGCGCGCACGTTAAGTGCCCAAAAGTTGAAACCTTGTAAGAGGAGGGGGCATTGAGGGCGCGTGGTTGGTAAATCGCGCGGCCGGTACGTCTATGTGCGCTCGATGTATTGAAGAGAGGGAGGTTGGGGCGTCAGCCGTCCCATGCTTGACCTTTCCGCTGCGACAAGGTGCACTATGGTTGCAGGGAGGTGCGGCATGGGAAAACGAGGTATGGGGCGCAGCGGCGCGGGCTATACGGTGGGCCAGTTGGCCAAGCTCGCCGGCGTGAGCGCGCGCACGCTCAGGTACTACGAGGAGGAGGGGCTACTCCGTCCTTCGCGCGCGGAGAGCGGGTATCGTGTGTACGCCGCCAGCGATGCCAAGCGCTTGGCGTACATCCTATCCATGCGAGCCTGTGGCTTGCCGGTGGCTACGATTCGCAGCTTGCTAGAGAACGATGAGGGAGATCTCCGCCATGTGCTCCATGCGCACCTTCTTACTCTGAGCGCGCAGAGAGATTCGCTGGACGAGGCGATTGAACGCACTGAAGCGGCAATTGCCACAATCGAAAGGATCGAGCAGATGAACGAGAACGATGCCTTCGAGGCGCTGAAGGGCGAAAGGATCGCGGAGAACGAGCGTGCGTATGGTCACGAGGCACGGGCGCGCTGGGGCGATGAAGCGGTAGATGCGGCGAATGAGCGCTTGCGGGCCGCTTCGCGCGAGGAATGGGATTCGCTCGAGCGGCTGGGCGATGAAATTAACAGGCAGCTCGCGATTGCCATGGCAACGGGCGACCCGGCGGGCGAGGAGGCGCGGCGGCTCGCGCACATGCACGCACAGTGGATCGAGGGGCATTGGGGTGCCGGGCGCTACACGCCCGAGGCGCATCGAGGCTTGGCGCAGATGTATCTAGCCGACGACCGATTCCGCTCGTATTACGACGATGCTGTCGGCGCGGGAGCAACGGAGTTCCTCGTCAAAGCATTAGAGGCATGCTTGCCGTAGCTCGGCAAAATTGTGCCCGTCCGTACCGAGATTGTGCGGGCGGGCACCAATGCGTTCACGAGTTGCGGGCAGAGCAATCGCGCTTGCTACTCCGCTTCATCGCCGATTTCGCCCTGCAAGCGGATCTTGTAGGATAGCTTGACCACGAGCAGGGCCACCGAGAGAAACACGAGCGTTGCGGCAGCCGCTGCCATGGCCTCAAGGCTCACGAGCGCCCCAACGAAGATGGCGATCACGGCAAGCGCGGGCATGATCTGGACGAACGACCGCGCTATCTCCCGTTCCATGTGGGCCTGAAGCTCATCGTTCTCCTTTGCATGGAGGTGGCGAAGCGCCCGGTCGTCCGAAAGCGCGCGGCGCAGGTCAACGATGTTTTTGATGGTGACCACGGCGGCGACCGTGCAAAGCCCCATCACAGCCCCCAAGAGGAAGGCCGACGTGCTCGTCGTGCCGTTTAGGGCAGGGAGGTTTTCGGTCGCCGTGAGCGCGCCGCCCATGACGAGCACGATGCAGATGGCTGCTGCAGACAGAGTTTCGCGGCGGAGACGCCTGGCGGCATCTTCACGTAGGGATTCGATGGTGGTCTTCATGGACGGGCCCCTTTCTTTTGTTCTTCGAAGTGCTGGGCTAGCCGGCGGGTTGCCGGATCGAATGGCTACAGTTCCTCATCTATTTCGGAAAAATCAAATACTTCCTCGATGGTGAGTCCAAAATAGCGGGCGATTTTGTATGCGAGCGGAAGCGACGCGGTGTATTTGCCCACCTCGATAGAGGTGATGGTTTGGCGCGTCGTGCCCACGGCGTCGGCAAGCTCGGCCTGGCTGAGCTTTTGCGCTCGCCGGAGTTCGCGGATACGGCTCCTCATGGTCTCCCTTCCTCGGCTGATTGCGATTGAAGGTGCAAAGTTCGCTTTGCAAGGCAAGCATAGTATACTTTGCAAAAGATGACAAGTAAACTTTGCATTTTTTTCTCGCACTAGGGGTCAAAACGGGACGGGGTTGTTTTGACTCATTCGAATGAGAGACAGGGCCGATCGTTCGCCCGATGACTCAAAATGGTCAAAATGGGACGGGTCTGTTTTGACTCACTTGGGCGAGAATCAGGGCCGATCGTTCGCCCAGCGAGCCAGCTTCCAGGAATGACGCCGCCGGAGGAGCGCCGGCATGACGGTCGCCGGAGGAGCTCCGGAATGACGGTCGTTGGGGATGGCTTTACGATGGCTATGACCGCAGGATCTTTTCCATGGCGCGCCCGCGGGCGAGCTCGTCTACCAATTTGTCCAGATAGCGCGCATTCTGCTCGACCGGATCTTCAATCGCAGAGACGTCTACGCCGCAGATTTTACCGGTGATAAGGGAACGATTGGGGTTGAGCCGCGGCACCGACGCGAAGAACTGCTCGTAGGTGGCGTCCGCTTCAAGCTGCGCCTGAAGCCCCGCTGCATCGTATCCGGTAAGCCAGAAGAGAACTTGGTCGACCTCCTCCTTAGTGCGGCCCTTGCGCTCTGCCTTCTGCACGAGCAGCGGGTAGACCTTGGCAAACGACATCTGCGCGATCTGCATGCGAGCCATGGCAGTTTCTTTCAGTCAAGGCGGGTCGAGCCGGCGGGGCAAGCCGGGTCGAGCTGGGGCTAATGGGGCCAATCCGGGCCGAGCCGGGACCAAGCCGGGCCGAGCCGGCGGGCCGAGCCGGGACGGGCCATCGCCCCTCATTCCGGAGAGAATCAAGGCTGTCAGCCAAGCGTACCATGCGCGGGTCCACAGCGGTTGTGTCGTGCTCGGGGGGGGGAGTGCTATCATGAGCAGACATATTGTTCAGCAAGAGGAGGCATTTGTGGAACTCCCCTCACGCCGTCTTGACCCGCGCATGCTGCGGGCATGGTATGCCGGATCGCTTGCACTCATGGTGGGAACCGTGGCGGTTGGCCTCGCTGCTACGCTCATTGTCCGTCATTTCGAAGGCCCTATCTTGGTCCCGCTCATCATCATGGGCGTTGCGCTCGTCGTTGAGCTAGCGGATATGGCAATCAGCCCGCGCGTTGAGTACGCGACGTGGCGGTTTGACGTGACATCCACCGACGTCGACCTCTACCACGGCGTCTTCGTTAAGAAGCGCGTAATCGTTCCCCTCGTCCGCGTGCAGCATGTCGAGACCAAGCAAGGGCCGATTCTCAAGGCGAACGGTTTGGCCGCCGTGCGCATCTCAACGGCGGGGGAGAGCTTCGAGATTCCCGGGCTCGCCGAAGACGATGCGCGGACGCTGCGCGACCGCGTTGCTGAGCTCGCGCGTCTTGCCAAAGAGGACGTGTAGAACATGGCCGGGCAGGTCGATAAGAAGCGCGCGCATGCGAGCGAGGAGGCCCCGGCACGGATGGAATCTGATTGCGGGGCACTTCCGGTAGAAACTCCTGCAGCAAAAACAGATCATGCGGCAGAGGAGGCCCGTTCAGCGGGTTCGAACCGGACCTTGGAGCACCTTGGGCGCGAGGTAGAGCGCCTTGCGAATCCGAGGAACTCCCTTTTTGAAGAGGCGGGCGCCCCGCTTTCCGGCGTGCATCGGGGAAGCGCGCTTTCGCTCATTACGGGTGCGGTGAGCGGCTTGGGCGTTGCGTTCGGCGTGTCGCTCGTGGCGATTGTTCGGACGGTTGGCGGTAACGTTGCAAAGGACCTGCCCGGCGTCATTGCCATCGCGAGCGCCATCGTTGCACTGAGCGTGGTGAGCTCGGTTATAACATGGCGCACGCGCACTTGGGAGCTAACCGATGCGGGCATCATGTTGAGGAGCGGGCTTGTCACGTCCAAGCAGTTGCAGGTCCCGTATGAACACATCCACACGGTAAACATGTCGTCTAGCTTGGTTGAGCGCGTGCTCGGCCTTATGACGCTCGACCTGGATACGGGCGCGGCGAGTTCGGAGGGCGAGGCAACGCGCATCAGGGGCCTGCAAGCGGGCATGGCCGAGGCGCTGCGAGAAGAGCTTTTCCGGCGCAAGGCGGCGGTGTTGGCGGATCAGGGGTTGGACGCACGAACCGCTGACGCGGATGCAAGCGCCGAAGCGGATGATGAGGCCTCGCCAACGGCCCCGGCGCCCTCGCCCGACGCATGCTATACGCTTACGACCGCCCAGCTCGTGTTCGCGGCCCTTACCGAGGCACGCGTTGTGGCCCAGGCGGTGGCATTTCTCATTCTCATCGTTCAAGGTATCAACCTCTTGCAGGAAAGCGAGCTCGTTAACCTTTCAGACGTGGCAGGAGATATCGCGGTGCTTCCCGTTGCGTTGCTCATTGGTGTCGCAGCGCTCTTGCTCGCTTTGGCGTTGATTGTTGGGTTCGCGATCTCGTTTGTCATGAGCTTGATTGGGTATGCGGGATACCGGGCGGAACGCGCGGCCGGGCGCATCTCGGTCGAGCGCGGTTTGCTCAGCCGTACGTCTCATACGGTTGCGCTGGAGCGCATCCAGTCGATTAACATTCGACAGGGGCTCATTCGGCAGCTCATAGGCTATGCGGAGGTGCGCGCGTCTGTAGTGGGGGCTATCGGGTCTTCGGATGAGACATCCACTGCCGACGGCGTGGTGCTGCACCCGTTCATTCGCGTGACCGAGGTCGAAGCGTTCCTGGCGTCTATCGCTCCAGATTTCTCGGCGGCCGAAACAGTCGAAACGGGACGGGTTTGTTTTGACTCATCTTCCGAGGAGCTCGAAGAGATCGGCCTGGTGCGGCTTCCTCGAGCGGCGGCGCGGAGGTTGGCGTTCCGTACGGCGATGAAGTCCCTGGCGCTTGCCGTTGCACTTGCGGGCGCGGGCGTCTTTCTGGCGCGCGTGCTGCTAGCGGGTGAATCTTGGAGTATGGTGCGTTTGGCGATCGGCGCGCTTCTTGTCGTCATGGGGGTCGCGGTCGTTGCACGGATGATACTGAGCGCCGTTCTTCGCTACCGCGATAGCCGCATCGGTCACGACCGCACGCGGTTCGTGATGGTCGTGGGCGGCGTTAAGCGCCGGACCGAAGTGGTGCTACGTGCGCGCCTCCAACACGCGACCGCTTCGGCGAGCCCTTTCCAGCGGAGGGTGCAGGTTGCGACGTTCATGACGAGGACCGCTGCAACGGGCGATCTCGTGTTGCGCGATGTTTCGGCGGCCGATGCCGATGCGCTGCTTGCTTGGATTCGCCCGCGTAGAGGTGCCGGCGCGGCGAAACCTGTTGATGCGTCGGCTTCTCGAAAGGATTCTCAAGAGGGATGAGAGGCCCTGCCCCGGCTTCTATCAATTGCTTTTGTATGCGGATGATAACACGCTGCGCTATTTCAGCGTGCCCTGAAACAGCTCTTGGTGCGACCCCATACGCACGAGCCTGATAACAGGGTTGGAGCGGTGAGGCATGAATAGAACAAGGACATCAACCATGCCGTCAGCGAGATGGAACTCCATGTGCCCGTTGTAGTTTCCTCCCGGATTGGCAAGCTGGTGAAGCCGGTACATTGCGGGAAGCGTTCCCGTGGCGGCAAGTTCTCGAAGAGCGGCTCTGAGTTCCGATTTTAGAGCAGGGTGTTTTCGCATCACCTGCCGATAGTCGGCAATAAATTGCGGCTCAGGTTTCAGCTCGAACATGCTTACGCCTCGTCAAGGTAAGCGAGAAGGTCATCGACGTCGGTGAAAGTCGGCGTATCATCGGGAATGATGCCGAGTTCCCTTGCTTCGGCTGCTACCATTGCGCGACGTGTTGCCTCGTTTGGCGCGGGATCGGGCGCTTCGATATCGAATGGAATGCGGCGCTTGATGATGAGCTGGCGGGCAGCAAGATTGAAGTACCCGCTGAGCGAAAGACCAAGGCTGTCGAGGATTTCCGTTGTTTCCTGCTTGACGGTATCATCCAGAGTAATAGTTGTCGTTGCCATAGCAATCACCTCAGCTATATAGAAGATATATTGAATATACCTCAATCATACGTATAAATACATCACTTCTGAATTTCAGTGAGATATTAATGGATCCCATTATTGACCAATGCTCAATCAAGGACTACCATGAGGCCTGACAAGGAGGCGATGGTATGGCCCGAACGGTTAAAGATCCCGAGGAGCGCAGACGCGAGCTTTTGGCGTGCGCCATGCGGCTGTTTGCCGAGAAAGGCTATGATAACGTGTCGGTTCGTGCGGTCGCGCGGGAGGCAGGCGTGGCATCGGGGCTTGCGTACCACTACTTCGATTCCAAGCAGGCGCTCTTCGATGCGGCGATTGAGGAGTACGCACGCCAATGCGCTGAACGGTTCTGCTCGATTTTTACCGACCGCTCGCTTTCGCTGGATGAGCAGCTTGACCTAGCCTTCGACCTGGGAACTAAGAGGGAAGCGTTTCCGTATGCCGATTTCTTCCATGCGAGCGAGCACGGTGCGCTTCACGAGCGGCTCTCTCTCGGTATCTGCGAAGCGGTGCGGCCCAGCCTGACCGCTGCGCTCGAGCGCGATGCGGCAACACGCGGCATGTCGGCGCCCGATGCCGAGATGCTTGCCGGGATGCTCGTATACGGAAGCATCGGGCTTGCGTCGGATGGGCACGAGTTGGGTGAGCAGACAAGGCGGGCAGCGCGCCGCTACGTAGCGGCCCTTATAAAGGAGTTCCGGCATATCGACGAGCGCAAAGGATAGGAGAGTTGCCCGAGTCCTTAGGCTTGGGCTTTTCTTGCACGTAATAATTGAGCAATGTTCAATAGAAAGGATGAGAGATGGACGAGGGTATCGACAAGCAAGCGGGCGAGAGCGGGGCAGAGGTCTCGGGACAGCTCGACGCGCGCGCGGAGAAGGGCGAAATGCCTGCCCCGCGGCGGTCCAGCATGCACGGGTGCAGGGGAGAAGCGCCGGCCCCGCAGCGGCTCAACGTGCACGGGCGCAGGGGCAGCAAGCCCGCTCCGGAGCAGCTCAAAGCTCGTTCAAAAGCGGCTTTTGACGAGCAAGCGCCGATATACGACGAGGGCATGCAGGGGGACCATGCCCGTGCGCTCTATCCCTGTATTCTCGATGAGGCGCACCGAGCGATGGAAGGCATCCCCGCCCCCAGCGTGCTAGACGTGGGCTGTGGCACCGGGATGCTGTCCGAGCAGCTGCTAAGCGCGTTGCCTTCCTGTCGGCTTACCGGCGTCGATCTTTCGCCTGCCATGGTAGAGCGTGCGCGTGCGCGCCTTGCGGGCAGGGCAGAGGTCCGCGAGGCCGATGCGGAGCGTCTGCCCTTTCACGATGGAGCCTTCGACCTTGTGGTATGCAATGATTCGTTCCATCACTATCCCGACCCAGATCGCGCGGCGTTTCAGATGTGGCGCGTTCTCAGAAAAGGCGGGGCGCTGGTACTGGGCGACGTGTGGCAGCCAGCGCCCGCACGCGCGGTGATGAATGCCTGGATGCCCCTCTCTCACGAGGGGGATGTGCGCATCTACTCGGAGGCGGAGCTCCGTGCGATTTTGGGCACATGGTTCCAGCGAGTGCGCTGGAGCCGGATTGGGCTCACGGGGTGCCTTGTGGTCGCAAGCAAGGGCTGAATGCCTGAACTGCGGAACAATCGACCATGTGCCAGCATGTCGCGCGGTCACGCTCCAAGATAGTCGAGGACCGGTTGCAGGTAAGCGCGGTTCGTGCCGTCGAATCCTTGCTTCATGGACTCAAGGGCAAAAGCGATGCGCGGATCGGTTTCGGCTGCTTTGGCCTGCATGCGGAAGAACGCCCGCATGGCCAGTTTGTCGAGCGTGCAAAGCCGGTCAAAATCAAAGCCGCCCTGGCAATAGAAGTGCCTGAGCGTGGAATACCGCTCGCGGGGAAAGGCGCGCTCAAACGCCTCGTCGATATCGCTTTGCGGCCAATCTTCGCTCGGCATGGGGTACGCGCCCACGCCGACGACGACATAGCGTTTGCCCGGCTGCGCATCCATGAGACCGCGCAGCCATTTTGCGCCCTTGAGCCCGCCGGCATGGAACCAGCTGAGGAAGACGAGCGTATCGGCGCCGGACGCTGCCGCCTCGTCACGCCTCTCGAATGGAAGGGCTTCCGTGCCGAGCGACTCAGCGAGCCATCGAGCGTAGGTCCTCGTGTACCCCGTTTGGGAGCAGTAAACGACGGCGGTGCTCATGCGTGCTCCTTTCAGATGCGGTGCTCACTTTGGAATGCGTCGAGGTGCTTGGCGATAAACCGACGGGCGTCGTCCCACGGCATCTCCTCTGAGAGCGCTAGAAACACAGCTCCGTGGAATTGCCTAGCGGCAAGCTCCGTATCGCAGGGGCCGAGGTATCCGCGTGCGATGAGCTGGGCGAAGATCGTCTCCTGCAGCTGGATTGGTCTCGTGATGAATATCGTGCGGTAGAGCTGAAAGATGCTTGGATCGGCGTGTCGCTCCGCTTCGAGGATGTGTCGCAGCTTGGTGATGGCCGGGTCTGAAAAGAACGGTTCGTAGCTGGCGAGGACGGTTGAGAGCAGTTGGCTGGGGTCGTCGGTTGCATATGCTGCCGCGTTGTCCTCGGGATGAGCGAGGGCCTGGTGGCTGCGCAGCAGGTTGGTGAGCCGCTCGAGCTGCAACGAGACTGTCGCATCGAATAGGTCGCGTTTGCTGGAGAAATGGTTGTAGAGAGAAGCATCCTTCATCCCCGCCCCATGGGCGATGTCGCGCATGGTCGAGGCGGTGTAGCCCTTTTCCGCGAATACGTCGAGCGCTCGCTCGCAGATAAGGGCCTTGGTGTCGCGCGTTGGTCCCGCTGGCCGTCCCATGTCACTCCTTTCTTAAACTATCAACTACTAGTTTATTGGGAAAGGCGTGCGAGTCAAGGGAATGCCAGGGTAGGTGCGCAAAACCTTGCCGGGCGACGCGCACAATCTTGCCGAGCGGCGTCCATGGCCGATCGGGTTCAAAAACTTGACGAGTGTTGCGCACAACTTTGCCGAAGTTACGCATTTCCGGGCATTCAGCAAGTTTGTGCGCAGCACTCGACAAGTTTTTGCGCGCTGCTGCTTGGGATGGGGCCGCGACATGAGCCGGCTCGCTGCCGGGGCGGCGTCGCAGGCTGCGCATAATCGGTAGGAAGCGCGCTGCCGGTTGAAGCGATCCCTCGCCCTCGGCATCGCCATCAACCGGCGCTCCATCGGCAATGCGAACGTTTATGGGGCTGAGTGCAAAACGATCGAGCCTATGAACCGAGCGCGATACCGCCGAGCCAGCCCCAGCGCGGTTCGGCCATGACTCCGTATACCGACGTCCACAACTCGAGTGGGGCGTCTACGAGGCGCCCGTCCGTGCAATGCCGTACACGGCTGTCGCCAAGATAAAGACCAACATGACCCCATGAGCGCCCGCCCGCGCCATAGGGGTGTGCGGGTGCGGCGACGATCATGCCCACGCGAAGACATCGCGTGTCGGAGCTTTGGCACCAGGCGTGATAGAGGGCGGACGCATCGCCGGTAACCACGCCAAGCCCCATGCGAAGGAAGACGCGCTCAACCCAGGCGGCACATTGGTCCGCCTCTGCTGCGGGCGTGGCGTGGGCAAGGGCAACGAGGTCGCGCTGACGCGCAGAGGCATCCATGAGTGCTTGCGGCTTGCGTTCGGGATCGATGGCGCGCCATGCCGGTTGGTGGTAGATGGTGAGTGGTTCTGCCTCTATTACGTTTGGCTGTTGTGCGTCACGCGTGTGTTCGGAGTGCTGGTGGCTGCGATTGCGACGGGTGCTATCAGGTGCTTGCGCGAGCAGCCCGCGCTCCGCGAGCATGGCGAGCGTCCTTCGGCGCAAAGCCTCCTCTCGTGAATCGCGCACGCCGGGTGAGCGCGTTTCGTCGTTCTCCCCGCAGCGTACATCATGCGTTAGCGCATTGCCCGAATCGTGCACACCCGGTGTGTGCGTCTCATCAGCCGGCAGGGGCTCGCGCATGGGGGCCTCGGTCCGGTGTGTGGCAGGATGCAGTGGCATGGCTCTCGCTTCGCTCGACATTCGGGGTGTGAGCCCAGGCTAACGGAACAGTTCTCACTTTATCTTCGGGTCAATCGAGAATGCAACTTTTGGGCACTTTGGGGCGGAGGGCCCGGGTAGCCATGCCGCGGCCGGGAGGGCGCCGGCCGCCTGAGCTGCGCCTTTCCCTCCCCCTCGCTCGCCCGTACTCGCCCGCAGTGCGAGCAAGTGCCCAAAAGTTGAAATCTCTCTTGGCGGGATGCCCTCGGCGCCCAATAGTCAGTGTTTTCCTAGGGTGAATAGCCGAAAGGGGCCGCGGCGTTCGCATATGGCAGTTGACACTTACATACTAATGGTATGTAATGTGGCTACAGCGTGTGAGTAGATTGCGAGAGGTCCGGTGAGGGCGGGTCGCGAGAGAGGCCCGGTGGGCTTTGAGCGGGGCGTTGCATGCAGGTTCCTTGCCGCGCAAGAGGAGGCGTCGATGGCGCGCAACAAGTATCCCGAGGAGACCGTTCGCCGCATTCTCGATGTGGCCGAAGAGCTCTTCTATACGAAGGGTTATGAGCACACCACCATGGCGGATATCGTCGATGGGCTTGGGGGCCTTACCAAGGGTGCCGTCTACCATCATTTCAAGAGCAAAGAGGAGATTTTCGAGGCAGTGTTCGAGAGGGCGAACAGGCCGGTGTACGAGCGATCGGATGCGATTCTTGCCGACCGTTCGCTTACGGGTTTGGAGAAGTTTCGCGCTCTCGACAAGGCGTCTTCCGAGGGTCCTTCGGTCGATATGTGGCACGCGATGAAGCCTTCATCTGATCCCGTTCAGAACCCGCGCCTCATCGCGCAGGAGTTCGTTGATGCCATGGATACGGCGCACCGCTATGTTGAGCCGGTGATTCGCGAGGGCATGGCGGATGGGTCCATCGCCGCTGAGCACCCGCGCGAGGTAGCCGAAGTGCTGATACTCCTGGCGAATCTCTGGCTCGTGCCAATGTTCAACCCGTTGCCGGCAGACGATCGCGAGGCGTACCAGCGCCGTGTCCAAACGTTCTTGCGCGTTTCGCATGCGGTCGGCGTCGATTTGGTTGACTGGAAATCCCTTGACCAAAAACGCGTTGGGAAGGTAGCGGAGGAAGAGGGCTGGGCGAGCTGGCGCTGGGCGCAGAAGGAGCCTTGGGCAGGCGGCGAGGAGGGGCCCGCTGCCGCCGGGGAGGAACCTACTGGTTGCCCCAGGGAGGCGGATTCGTAGCATATCATCTTGCAACCAGTGGTTGGTGGATGCAACCGCGCCAGCCCCGTATGGTTGTAATCGCGGGAGGAAGCCGCTACAAGCGGCTTTCTTTCGACCGTATTTACATACCAACCGAATGTATGAAAGAGAAAGGAATGCACCATGGAAAGAAGGCACAGAACAGCGCGGGCTCCGCACGAGGTGCCGCAGGCGCTTCATGACGAGCCAAAAACCGGTTCCCAAAGCCGTTTGCTTACGCCGGGGTTTCGCGCCATCGTGGTGGCGCAGGTGTTCTCGCTCCTTGGCATTGAGATTCTGCAGTTCGTGCTTCCGCTCCATCTGCTCAACCTGACTGGATCGGGCACGCTGTACGGGGGAGTGGTCGCAGCCGGCTTCGTTCCCTATATCGCCTTGTCGCCGGTGGGCGGCGTCATTGCCGACCGTACTCGCAAGCGCGGGGTCATGGCCGCGCTCGACGCCGTTCTCGCGCTTATCATGCTTGGCTACCTTGCCTGTTCGGGGCCCAGCACCTCGTGGGAATCACCGTGTTCGTGCTCATGGTTGCCTTCGCGGCTCAGGCCATCTACCATCCTTGCGTGCAGTCTGCCCTCCCACTCGTGGTCCCCACCGAGCGCATCCCGCAGGCCACGGCCGTCGCAAACCAGGTGAGCATGATTACGGGTATTGGCGGGCCGGTGATCGGCGGCATGGTGTTCGGATTCTTTGGCTTGGCACCCATCGTAGTGGTCGCGGCGGTGTCGTTTGCCGTCTCGAGCGCGCTGGTGCTTGCATTCGTGCGCATTCCATACGAGCCGCCGGCCCGGACCGAGGGTGTGCTGCGCACAGCGGCCGGCGACATCCGAGACGCGCTACATTTCCTGCGCATGCGGCCTGTGCTCTGGCAGATTATCGCCGCTGCCACGCTGATAAACCTCTTCGGGTCGTCGTTCATCAACATCGGCACGCCCTATATCGTGACCGAGTCGCTTGGACTCTCGAACCAGCTCATGGGCATCGCGCAGGGGGCGCTTGCCGTGGGCGGGCTTCTGGGCGGCGCCCTCGTGGTGTTCATGCCGGAGCGCTTCACGGTGAAGGCCACGCCGCGCCTCGTCGGGCTTGCGGCGGCAGGCATCGGGGCCGTGGCGGTTGTGCTGCTCGTTGCGGGGGAGCCCTACGTTGCGTTCGCGGGCATGCTCGCGAGCTATCTCTGGGTGATGGTGTGCTGCATGGCCGCGTCGATCCTCATGACGTCGTACCTGCAGATGGAGACGCCGGACGAGCTCACCGGCAAGGTGATGGGGCTCGCGATGATGTTCGGCAATCTGGCTACGCCGGCGGGACAGATAGCGTACGGTGCGGCGTTCGACCTTGCGAGCCCGTGGTTCGTCGCTGCGCTGGCGGCGGTGTCGACGGCGCTTGTGGCGGTGCCCATGTCGCGCTCCTTCCGCCGCGGGGAATGACCCTTGCGGCAGCGGCGCGATCGCAGCGAATGAATCGCCAACACCGGGTGTCTGCGATTCACGTGTTGCGATTCACGTATTGGGCGCTTGCGAACTACGCGGGAGCCGTTTGCGGGCGGGCCTGGATTCACGCCTCGTAGTGGGCGCGCCAGAACGACACGGCGAGCTGGGTGCGGTTGCTAAGCTGCATTTTGGAGAGAATCGAAGAGATGTGGTTGCGCACCGTGCCCTCGCCCATATAGGCTGCAGCGGCGATTTCGCGATTGTCGAGTCCGTCGGCCACGAGGCGCGCGACCTCGTATTCCCGATCGGTGAGACAGCTGAACGCGGCGGGTCGCTCAAAGGCCGCGGAATGATGAACTGCCTCGGTCGGTGCGTCCATGCTGGGGAGGTCTGATGAGCGCGCAGGCGTGCCGGCAGTTGCAGGCGTGCCGCCCGCTGTGGAGAAGCCAGTGGTTTCCGGAGCGCCGCTGGCGTGCTGTACATGGTTAAGTTCGGCCTCGAGCGCGCGGTTGCGGTCTTGGAGCGAGCGCGTCCTGAGGGCAAGGTCATCGCGTATGCGGTTGAAGGTGCCGAGCCGCGCGAGCAGGCGGTTGGTGCGCAGGGCGAGCAGCGCGGCGAGCCCGCATGAAGCGAGGACGAGGAGAACCGACGAAAGCTGCGGGCGCCAGGCCACCACGGATACGGCAAACAAGCCTGCGACGATTCCGGGCGCGCCACGAACAACGCCCGGCTCGTGGATTTCGCGCATGGCGTCATAGAGCGCGAGGGGCATGAAGTAAAGGCCCGGTTGGGCGGCAAGCGCGACGACGCCATAGACGATCGGTGCGACAGCCCGCAGCCGTGCGGGGAGCGCGTGCTCGAGCGCTGCGGCGGAGATGGCGAGCAGCACCATGGCAACGCCCGGCGCAGAAAGCAGCGCGGCCCCTCCCGCCTCGCCCGCGAGTGCGTCCCCGGTGAGCAGGCACACGAGGCAGGCGATGAATACGGCGCATTTGTCGGTCATTCGTTCCATGCGCTCCATAGTAGCAAATGCGCGAAGTCGCGCGGCAAAGGTGGTGGGACCGCGCCGGCCTAGCATCTCAGCACAATCAATGTACCTGCGAAAACGATACTTCGTGACATTTGTCACTAGTTGCGGGAAGCGATCTTATGCATTATGGGTGGCAACGCGGGGCCGCTGTCCACGGCGCCG
>ENA-ORUM01000457-ORUM01000457.1-human-gut-metagenome-genome-assembly--contig:-NODE-457-length-50045-cov-15.741688_pt1 | contig 50045 bp, 51 predicted proteins | sample MGYA00242083_ERZ509217 | MGnify/ENA primary metagenome ERZ509217 (study PRJEB26280, sample SAMEA2338831) | human gut metagenome | biome: human gut; feature: human-associated habitat; material: faeces...
CGACCTTAAAAATGCTTGTTGACCGGGACGCAGCGATTACCACTTTCAAGAAAGAAAAATACTACCATGTACGCCTTGTCTTATCCGGCGCGGAAGCTGCAAGTGAACGAATTTCAGATAAGGCAGAAGCCGACGCATTAAAAACGACTTGCGAAGCGTCGCGGGCAGTCTGTACTTCCCTTGTGAAAGAGAAAAAGACCGCAGCCCCGCCGAAACTCTTTGACCTTACCTCTTTACAGAGGGAAGCAAACCGCCTGTTCGGATATACGGCAAAGCAGACCCTTGACCTTGCACAAGCCCTGTATGAAAAGCGTTTGCTTACTTATCCGAGAACAGACAGCGCATTTCTGACCGACGACATGAGCGACACAGCGGCGGGCATTATCAAGCTGCTTTGTGGGAAATTTTCTTTTATGGCGGGAAAAGACTTCACGCCGGAGCTTGGAAAGGTTCTGAACAGTAAAAAGGTATCAGACCACCATGCCATTATCCCGACTATGGAGCTTGCAAAGACTGATATTACCACGCTGCCGGAAAGTGAAAGGAATATCCTTACCCTTGTCGGGGCGCGTCTGCTTATGGCGACCGCTGCACCGCATACCTTTGAAGCGGTTGCAGCAGTTTTTGAATGTACCGGACAGTCCTTTACCGCAAAGGGCAAGACCATTCTTTGTGAGGGTTGGAAAGAGATTGACCGAAAATACAGGGCAGCCTTAAAAAACAAGCCCGAAACGGACGACGCAGACAGCGACACCGAAAAGACCCTGCCGCCATTTACCGAGGGGCAGACCTTTGACAATCCGGCGGCAACGGTAACGGAGCATGACACCATACCGCCAAAACCCCACAACGAAGCGTCGCTGCTCTCTGCTATGGAGCGCGCCGGAAGCGAGGACACCGACCCGGACGCAGAACGCAAAGGGCTTGGAACTCCCGCCACCCGCGCCGCTGTCATTGAAAAACTGGTAAAGGGCGGCTTTGTAGAACGCAAAGGCAAGCAGCTACTTCCCACAAAAGACGGTATCAACCTTGTATGCGTCCTGCCGGACACCTTGACAAGTCCGCAGCTTACCGCAGAATGGGAAAACAATCTGACGCAGATTGCAAAAGGCAAGGCAGACCCCGCCGCATTTATGGAGGGTATCGAGGATATGGCGCGGGAACTGGTAAAGACCTATCCGTTTCTTTCTGATGATAAAGCGCAGATGTTCAAGCCGGAACGGGAAGCGTTGGGAAACTGCCCCCGCTGCGGTTCTCCTGTCTATGAGGGAAAGAAAAGCTACTATTGCAGCAATAAAGAATGTATCTTTACCATGTGGAAAAATGACCGTTTCTTTGAAGAACGAAAAGTAACCTTTACCCCGAAGATTGCCGCTGCACTCTTAAAATCCGGCAAAGTAAATGTGAAAAAGCTCTATTCCCCAAAGACGGGCAAAACCTACGACGGAACTATCGTATTGGCTGATACGGGCGGGAAATATGTCAACTACCGCATTGAACTGCCGAAGAAAAAATAACTGAATAGCAAGCATAGGAAAAGAGTACCCTTTTCCGTAAAATCCCTGCTTTCTCTACCGAGAACGGCGGGGATTTTTTGCTTGTTGGGAAGTGTCCCAAACCCTCTGAAATCTTGAAAAAATCTCTAAAATCTTTGGCAAAAACGCGGGCGCGGGGTACTGAATGATGAAACCGGAACATGCAGCGTCCGCGCTGCCCTTTGGAAAGGAGGTTACACATGGCAAGTTTACGGGACACCGTAAAAGACTATCAAGAAGAATTAAGGGACGGTATCGCTTGGGTGGCGTTTTGGAAAACGGGACGTTCTTGGAACGCTGAATATTTCCACCTTGAAATGGGCGATATTCTCTACCCGGAGGACAGAAGCCGCATGGAAGAAATTAAACAGGCTGACCCTGCCGCCGTTGTGGTAAACGGCTATTATTCCGGCTATCTTGGCGAGAATATGAACCTTGACGAGCTGACCGCCGGGGTGCGCCGCCACTACGAAAACGGATATAGCAATATCGGGGAATTTATCGAAGCCCACGACGACAGGCTGCCGCCGGAGCTTATCGAGGAAGCAAGAGCCGCCGCCCACGCTGCGGGGCTGCCGTTCTCTGAAAAAGCCTACCGGGACGGCGAAGAACCCGACCCTTATCTATTTGACGGGAGCATGAGCATAGAGGACTACGCGCTTATGCACCGCATGATTGAAAACGAAAGGAGTGAACGCATGGCAGAAACGATTTTAAGCGGGTATCTTTCTAATCTTGGAAAGTACACCGAGGGCAGACCTGCGGGCGAATGGGTATCATTCCCCACGACTGCCGAGCATTTGAAAGAAGTCTTTGACCGTATCGGGATAGACGGCAAAAACTACGGGGAGTTGCATATCACAGAATACCAGTCCTCTATTGTAGGACTGGCAGGAAAATTGACCGAGCTTGAAAGCCTTGACGAGCTGAACTATTTGAGCGAACTTTTGAAAATGCAGTTTGACGACGACCGAGAAAAATTTGTTGCAGCTATGGCATACGGCGACCATACAAGGGACTTACAGGACATTATCAACCTTGCACAAAACCTTGATTGTTACTGGCTTTATCCGTCCGTACAGAGTGAGGAAGATTACGGGCATTATCTGATTGAGGAACTGGACGAGTTGGAGCTGCCCGAAGAAGCAAAAAAATATTTCATGTATGAGGAATACGGGCGGGACGCTGCTATCAATGACGGGGGCAGATTTACCGAGCAGGGCTATATCTACAATAACCGCAACACCTTTACACAGTGGTACGACGGGCGCGACGTGCCGGAGGAATACCGGGTAACTCCGCAGCCGCCAGTACAGGAAAAGGAACAGGCAGACCTTGACGCTTCCGCAGCCATACCGACCGCCGCCACAGAGCAGCCCCCGGTTCTCCCGATTATCCTATCTTCTGAAAAGCCCGCCGATAAAATGAAAGAGATTACCGACCGACTGGAACAGGGAATTTTAGGACTGTATGAAAGCGACCGTTACGCCGATTATTTGCGTACCATGTCAAAATTCCATGATTACAGCCTTAACAATACAATCCTTATCGCCATGCAGGGCGGCAATCTTGTGAAAGGCTATAAACAATGGGAAAAGGAATTTGACCGCCATGTAAAGCCCGGAGAAAAAGCTATCAAGATACTTGCACCGTCCCCGTTTACCGTCAAGAAGCAGGTGGAAAAAATCGACCCGGACACCCAAAAGCCTGTTTTCGATAGGGACGGGAAACCTGTTACCGAAGAAAAAGAAATAAAGATACCCGCCTTTCGTGTAGTATCTGTCTTTGATATTTCACAGACCGAGGGAAAAGAACTTCCTGCCCTTACCTATGAGCTTACGGGCAACGTGGAACAATACAAGGATTTTTTCGCTGCCCTTGAAAAGACTTCCCCGTTTGCTATGGGATTTGAAGCACTAAGCGGCGGCGTAAAAGGACGCTGCAATTATGAGGAAAAGCGTATCTTCATCAACGAGGGCATGGACGAATTGCAGAATATCAAGACCGCAATCCATGAAATCGCCCACGCCACGCTGCATGATACCGCCCTTGCCATGCCGGAACGCCCCGACCGCCGCACCCGCGAGGTACAGGCAGAAAGCGTCGCCTATGCTGTCTGCCAACATTACGGGCTTGATACGTCCGACTATTCTTTTGGGTATATCGCCGGGTGGAGCAGCGGAAAAGAACTTGCAGAACTGAAAGGCTCTCTTGAAACAATCCGCAGCACCGCCGCAAGTCTGATTGATACCATAGACGGACATTTTGCAGAAATCCAAAAGGCACAGGATAAGGAACAGACCACCGAACAGGCACAGACCCCACAGGAAGCTACCATACAGCCCGAAGCAGAAGCAGCCGCGCCGGAGCTTCCCGAAGAAACAGCCCCGGTACAGGAAAAAGAAGCACAGACCGAGCCGGAAGCTGATACAGGCGCAAACAGCGAAGCACCGCAGACTACACAGCCGGGACAGGCAGCCCCCGCCGCACCTTATTACACAATCAATGAAGCTGCCGCCAAACGTGCAAAGGATATGAACAGCTTTTCTGATTATAAGCAAGGCAGCGCGACGGCTGAATACAGGCACTATGTAGATGAAGCCGTACAGCTTGCAGAAAGGCAGAAACAACGGGTAGACCCGATGTACCATGAGAAAATCGACAGCCTGCTTGACACTTACGCCCGGAAACTGGCGGCGAACATGAACAAAGGCTATGAGATTGACGCGCGTGTTCCCTCTATCCTCATTGCGGGCGGCTCTAACTTCCCCACAAGGAAGAAAGAAAAGCAGAACGCAGCCCGCGACAGCAATTACCGGGAATGGCAGGACATACAAGGACTTCTTGATAAAGTCCGCAGCACCGGCATGGGCGGTATCAGCGCAGACGACCCGCAGGCAGTACAGAAGTTGGAGAAGAAACTGGAAAACCTTGAAAAATCGCAGGAAACCATGAAAGCCGTAAACGCCTACTACCGCAAGCATAAGACCCTTGACGGCTGCCCGCATTTGTCGCCGGAACAGCTTGAAAAACTGAAAGCAGACATGGCGAGCAGTTGGCATTTGGGGGACAAGCCTTTTGCGACTTGGGCGTTATCCAACAACAGCGCAGAAATCAGGCGCGTAAAAGACCGTATCAAATCCCTTTCACAGCAAAAGGAAATCGGTTTTGTGGGTTGGGAATTTGACGGCGGCAAGGTGGAAGCAAACACCGAAGCGAACCGTCTGCAAATCTTCTTTGAAGATAAGCCGGACGAAGCCACGCGGGAAGCCTTAAAAAGTAATGGCTTCCGTTGGTCGCCCAAAGCAGGGGCATGGCAGCGGCAGCTTACCAGTAACGCCTACTATGCGGCTGATTATATCAAGGCGATTGCACCCTTTACCGGGGAAAAGCCTACCGAGATACAGCGGGCGCATATCCGGGCGCAAAAAGAAGCGGCGCAGAAAAAGCCCGAACAGGAAGCCATTTACAAGGTACACGCAAATCCCCGCAGCGACAGCAGGGACAACCTGTATCTGCTGCAAGCCTACATTCCGCAGGAGGACGGGAAAGCAAAGATAGGCGACGTTTTGTATATCGGAACGCCGGAGAAATGCCGAGAGCTTATGGCGCAGCTTACCGCCGGGGAGCTGACACAGGGAGAAGTCAAGGAGCTTTACGCAAAGACGCAGACCGCCGCGCCGGAAATTCCTATGCCAGACCCTACAATCAGCGTCAAGGATATGCAGGAATACGGCTATGCTTGGGACGGTATGCTTCCGCTTCAGCAGGAAGCCGCTGAACGCCTTTTCCATGAGGATATGTCCGTTTATCTTCTCTATGAGGACGGCACAGAGGGGCTTGTTGATACCTTGGAGGATTTACAGGCACACGCACAAAAAGGCGGCTTGTTCGGCGTGGAAAAGGAAACATGGGAAGCCCTGCGGGAGTACAACGCCATGAAGCAAGAACTACGGGAAAGCGAGCCATCAAGGGAAGCTCTCTTACTCTATGGGAACGAGGACACTTTCGGAATTTATCAGCTAAAGAACGGCAAAGAAACGCGGGACTTGCGCTTTGAGCCTTACGACCGCATACAGGCGGCGGGAAACAGCATTGACAGAGGCAATTATGAGCTTATCTATACCGCACCCCTTACGCCGGGAATGTCCCTTGAAGATATTTACACCCGCTTCAATATCGACCACCCGAAAGATTTTAAGGGACACAGCCTTTCCGTTTCCGACGTGGTGGTGCTTCATCAGAACGGGCAGGACACCGCCCACTATGTAGACAGCTTGGGGTATAAGGACGTGCCAGAGTTTTTGCAGCCGAAAAACTATTTGAAAGCTGCCGAGCAGACCACCGAGCAAAATTACAACATGATTGACGGGCAGATAAACAACACCCCGACCGCTGCGGAACTGGAAGAAAAAGCAAAAGCCGGAGGACAGATTTCCCTTGCAGAATACGCCGAAGCATTGAAAACCGATAAGGAACGTGGCAAGCCTGCCAAACAGGAAAAGCCCTCTATCCGGGCGCAGCTTAAAGCAGCGAAAGAACAGACACCAAAGAAACAGGCAAGACAGAAAACACAGGATTTGGAAAGGAGCTGACCTATGAAGTTACAAAAATTTGAAAATGTGGACGTTATCGCTTCCCTTGAAGCCATAATGAAACAGAATACCGCTTTTTATCAGAGCGATTTTGACATAGACAAACAGATTTTGCAGAAAGCGGCGGTAAGCCCTGTCCCGGAGGACAAACGGCTTTTGTGGTTTTCCCGCCCGTCCGGGACGTGCTGCTTCCGGGAACGGGACGTTTTTCTAAAGGACACAAGGCAGCATAATACATGGCGGTTTTACGGGGAACAGACCCGCGATACTATCCTTGCCTATGCGGTGGAACTGACAGGCACAGAGCAGGAAAAAATCAAGGGCAATCTTTATGAACTGGATTATTTGCAGCATTTCCGGGAAGTAATCGAAAAATCAATCCCTGCCGACAACTACACGCTGATTTATGAGCATGGGGAGCTGACAAAACCTGCCGGACAATATTTTGACGGGAACACTGACCCGCAGCTTGGAAAGTTTATACGTTTTGAAGCACAGCCAAACGACCCGGAAGCCTTAAAAAGCATTTTGAGGGAACAGCAGAAAAAACGAACACCGCATACGCAGGGGGATTTTCAGTTACATATCGCCGCCCTGCATGACAGACGGATTGAAGCAGAAGCCCGCCGGATTGTGGAAAATGTAAAAGGGCTTGGAGAACCGGACAGCCCCGAAAAGACCCATTGTGCGGTAGAACTTTCTCCCTACTTTGTTCCACTGGCAACGGATAAGGATATGGAACGGCTGCTTTCCATGCTCCCTTACAAAAGCCTTTCCTTTTCTACGTTGGAGGACAGGCATGGCGTTTATGCGCTGATAGATAAAAGCGAGAGGAATAAAGAGATGAAAAAGTCCCGTCCCTCTGTCCGGGCGCAGTTACAAACAGAAAAATCCCCAAAACTCCCGAAAAAGACAGCAAAATCAAAACATCACGAATTGGAGGTATGAGCATGATTAGACTGACCGTTGAAGAAATGAACCTGTTGAGTATTTACCATGAGGGAAGCAAGGCACAGCTTATGGAAAATATGACGACTGCGCTACCATTCATGGACGAGGATATGCGTCCCTTTGCAGAACGCACCTTACAGAAAATTTCCCCACTAACAGAAAACGAGTATGCGGAGCTTTCCATTTTCGCCGCTGATGAAGTATGACCGGGAGTAAGCGGCTCACGCCGCCACAGAGCCGGAAAGTCAACAGCCTTGTAAAAAAGGAGTGCTGCAACTGCGAGCGCGGACACTGTATCTTATTGGACGACGGGGAGGAATGTGTCTGCCCGCAGCTTATTTCCTATTCACTTCTATGCAAGTGGTTTCAAACCGCCGTACTTCCCCTTGATAAGTTGCTCTATGCAGAGCTTTTCAAGACCGAGGATAAAAAGCGTTGTACCGAGTGCAGCACGTTCTTTGTATCAAAATCAAACAGCGTCAAATACTGCCCGGACTGCCGGAAACGGATTACCCGCAGACAGGCAGCGGAACGCATGAGGAAACGACGCGCGGCGGTTACGCAATAAGGGCGAAAAAAGCCTTGATTTACAGGGCATAAACGGCGTGAAACTGGCATAGGCGATACAGAATACCTTTTCCCTTGAAATCGGGGTTCTACTGCGTAACATTCTAAAATCAGTACCTATAAAAGAACAGGGTGCGGGAGGTCATTACTGGCTTCCTGCACCCTGTTCTTTTTGTGTCTGACTGTCTTTATCCTGCATTTCCGGCTTCGGCTGTAATTCTTTTTCTATCCGGTTCCGGTAATGGGTTTTCCTGCGGTAAAAATATTTTGTTACTTCCTGTTCCGGCAGCCATATCCCCGCAGCTTCTATCTGTTCCATAACAGCGGCAACGATTTCCCGGTTGTTGCGTTTATGCGGCTCCTGTCCCTTTTCTATCCAAAGGCGGCGGTATTCCTCATAAAGCCATGTACTGATAGTTTCTTTTTGCCGTTGCTTCAAATGTCGAAACTGCTTATCTATCCGCAGCAGCTTCCCGTCTACCTTTTTATGATTTTTTGTCCCGATTTCTTTTTTCCTCTCTTTCCATTTCTTCAAGGGGAAATTGGGGGAGGGCTTCTATCAGCTTCATTGTGATATACTGGCGCATATCTTCATCAATTTCCAGTTTGAATGTTCCGTCCGGCTGACGTTTCTTTACAGTTGCCTGCCTGTCGATTTCGTCCTTGTAGCACATAAGCACCTTTTCCACCGCCCATGTTTCTCCGGCAACGGCGTCGCGTATGGTTTCATAATCGGGTATTGTTTGGTCTGCCATGTTTTCACGCTCCTGTCTGTATTGGAATATCTTTATCCTACCACGCTTTTATAGATATTTCTACTGTAAGCGTTCGGTTTCCCTGCTCCGTTCCGGTTCTTTTTCCAGTCTTAAAATACTGTCTATGTTCTGTTTGATAACGTCGTATTCCTTGACCTGTTTTTTCAGCTTGCCATAATCAGTGTAAAGGGCTTCTTTCTGCGCTTGGAGCTTCCCGTATTCTTCCTGCATGGCGGCGAGATTGGGGAGCTTGGTAACGCCCGACGCTTTCAGTGTCTTTGCCGCCGCTTCATGGAGTATCAGACTGCTTTCATTTTTTGCCCGGTATGCGTCTTTATCCTTTGCCCTGCGGTATGCTTCATAGACTGGTTTTGTCTTTTGATAGGTGGTAACGTGCTTCATCAGCACCGCCATATCTGCAAGACGCTTTTCCACACTCTTTAATGCGTCTGCGGTCTTTTCGTTTTCCGCAGTTATTTCTTCAATCCGGCTGACTAAATCCGCGTACTGCTCAATCTGATGTTCTGTCAAGAAATTCATGGTCTTTGCCGCCAGTTTCAGATTATGGATTTTCGCCCACTGTTCATAGCCCCGGCTCTCTTGTGCCTTGATACTGTTTTCAATGTCGATAAGCAGCGATACGCCACGCTGCTCTTTGGGAGCTTTCGCTGCCTTTGTGCGCTTGCCTGCAATCCGTTCTTTGATTGCTTCCTCTGTATAATCTGCACCGAGGGTTTTTAAGCGGGTAAACCGTTCCTGTCCGGGAGCGCGGCAGGAGATATATTTTCCCGGCTTTATCTCATAGCCCGCTGCCTGTAACCGCTGCAACAATTCTTCAAAACTTGCTACTTGGGGGATAAGCGTATCAACGGCAATTTTTAGCTTGCCTTTCCAACTTGTACCGACCTTTTCCGCTTGATATTCTGCATAGCTTTTTCCCTTGCTGCCTTTGCCCGGAACGACGACGGACAGCCCGTTTTCCCGACACAGCTTGTCGCTCATATTCCGTATGCCGTAGTAGCTGCGCTTATTGGAATTGTACTTATGGTAGTCAACAAAGTTGACCGCGCAAAAAATGATGTGGTTATGGATATGCCCCTTGTCTATGTGGGTGGTAAGGACGTATTCGTGCTGTCCCTTTGTTGCTGCGTCGGCAAGCTGCTTTCCGATTGCATGGGCTTTCTCACAGTCCACCTCTCCCGGTTCAAACGATTGTATCAGATGAAAGGCTAAGTTGTTCCCTTTCTGCCGAGCCTGCGACAAGGTATATTCAAACTCAATATCTGCCGTTTCATAGCTGCACCCAAAAGAGGACACAAGCGTTTTCCCGTCTGTCTTATCCGGATTTTGGATATAATCAAGGGCTTTGCTCAACGTGCTTTTAACAGGCTTAATCTTTGTAACCGCCATATCTCTGCAAGCACCCCCTTTATTTCCTCTATGTCCTCTTGGTAGACGCTGCCTGTCGCATTGACACGCTTTGCAATCTGATTGATGTTGACCCCGATTTTCTGTATCTCCGCTGTCATGGCTTTTATATCGCTATGGTCTGTCTGAATGATATAGCCGTCAATGGCAATCTTGCGAAGATACGCCGCCATGTTTTGGGTAGGGACGAGCTTCATTTTCTGCTCAATCAACACCCTTTCTTCCTCTGTTACATAGAATTTGATTTGTACTTTTCTTTTGCGTCCGTTCATGCAATCGCTCCTTTCCGCTTTGAGGGTTTGGGACACTTCCCAACAAGCAATTTTCAACCGACGCACCGCAGGACGGGAGGGCGAAAATACGGAAAAGGGTACTCTTTTCCTATGCTTGCTACGAAAGTTTTTTCCTCACTGGTTACTACAACGCAATGCTCTATATGCCAAAAAAGAGCAAAAGAAAAACGCTGCAATCTGTAAAGATTACAACGCTTCCTAAATCATATTCAATTTGCCGGACACATTTATTTGTCCTCTTTTTCGACTTCTGAAATTTCTTTTGCAGTTGCCGTTACAATCCGTATGCCATTATCGCTCATATCATCAAGGAGAGCGTCGAGCTGCCGCCGCTTTGTATCTTTTTGGGTGGGCGTATCTAAAAGAAACTGGTCTACGGATATATTGTAACGAAGCATAAGCTCAAAAAAGATTTGCAGACTGGGGTGCTGTCCTTTGTTTTCGATATTTGCAAGATAGCGAGGAGAAATATACATTTCATCACTTACCTGTTTGCGGCTTTCTTTGCGCCCCGTCCGCGCAGCTTTTATAGCTTCTCCAAATGCCTTGAAGTCATATTTTTCTACCGGTCTTTTTGCCATATTTATTCACCCAGTTACATTTTACTGTTCCTCTTTCTCTTTGGATATGTCTATACAGTTCCACTAAATAGCCATAATAATTCATATTTATATACTTGCTATTGTTCGTGTGTCCGACTATAATTATTATGATAAGATTTTCAGAAAGGACGGGTGTTGTTATGGAATATATGTCTTGCCCCGAAGCAGCAAAGAAGTGGGGAATTTCTGAAAGGCGGGTACAGATACTTTGCAGGGAGAAACGCATACAGGGTGTTTCAAAACTTGGGTATATGTGGTTGATACCAAAAGACGCGGAAAAACCGATTGACGGTAGAACCAAACAAGGAAAGGAGCTATACCATGAATAAAGTTTTGATTATAGATGATGATAAGGAACTTTGTGCGCTGATTAAACGCAGCGTGCTATCAGAAGATATAGAAGCTGATTTTTGTAATATGGGAAAAGAGGGATTACAAAAATTAAAAGAGAGAGAATATCAACTTGTGATACTGGACGTTATGATGCCTGGTATGGACGGATTTGAAACATTGGAAGAAATTAGAAAAGAAAGCAGCCTGCCGATTTTGATGTTTACATCAAAAAATGACAGTGCTTCTAAAGTACGCGGTTTAAGGGCAGGAGCTGATGATTATTTGACAAAACCTTTTGACATGGACGAACTGATAGCCCGTATCGTTTCCCTTATACGCCGTTATACCCGTTTCAATCAACAGGACGGAATATCACAGCAACTTGAATTTGACGGGTTGAAAATTGATATTGAAAATCGTTCTGTTACTACGGAAAATGGAACTTTTGAATTGCCTCCAAAAGAATTTGACTTACTCTTATACTGCGCGAAAAATCAAGGGAAAATTCTGACAAAGCAACAGATTTATGAAGAAGTGTGGAGAGAGGAATATTTCTATGATGACAGCAACATTATGGCGATTATCAGCCGACTTCGCAAGAAATTAGAGGTAAATCCCGGAAGTCCAAAATATATTCAAACGATTAAAGGTATCGGTTATCGTTTTAACAAGGAGGTTTGATTTTCTATGGAAGCAGTCATTTTTCTATCCATAATAATTGCACTTTTCTCTATTCTTGTTTCCTGCTTTGCTATTCGACGTGTTAAAAAACAGATAGCCGAGATAACAGACGCATTGATTGATGTAAAAAACGGAAATGGAAACAGGCGTATTTTATCTGCAACAAATGAACTGGTAGCCCCTCTTGCCTATGAAATAAATGAGATTGTTGTGTCTTATGAGAGCAGGCTTTCTACTGTCCGGCAGACAGAAGAAACAAACCGACAGCTTATGACAAGTCTTTCCCATGATGTTCGGACACCGCTTACAACGCTTATTGGGTATCTTGACGCTGCACATAAAGGAATTGTTACAGGAAAAGACAGGGACGACTATATCGAAACAGCCCGCCGCAAAGCTCACGATTTGAAAGAATATATTGATGTTCTTTTTGACTGGTTCAAATTAAATTCTAATGAGTTTGCTATGGATATAAATATTGTTGAAGCTGCGGAGCTGACACGAAATATCTTGATTGACTGGATACCCATATTTGAAGATAAGCAGATAGATTACAATATTGATATTCCCGAACAGCCTTTCAGGGTAAAACTTGATACGGACGGCTATATGCGGATATTGAACAATCTTATTCAAAATGTAATTTCTCACAGTCATGCGGATAAAATAGAAATAATCCTGTCAAAGCAGGAAAAAAATATGCAAATCCGATTAGCAGATAATGGAATAGGGATTGAAAAAGAAGATTTGAAGCATATTTTTGAACGGCTCTATAAATGCGATAAGGGACGGTCTGAAAAAGGCAGCGGTCTTGGGCTTTCTATCGCACACCAACTTGTAGAAAAGATGAACGGCACAATAACAGCAAATAGCATACAGGGAAAAGGAACAGAATTTACTTTGCTTTTTCCCTTAGCAAAGTAAGGTTCTCCCGTCCTTTTGACGGGAGCCTTAATTATTTGGGGAGAAATATTTCAAATTGCAAGGTTAATGCAAGGTTGCGGCAAGGTTAATGCAAGGTTGGTGTGATAGAATACTTTACAGAACAGGAGGTTTGAATATGGACAAAAATTATATCATTGAAACAAAAAATCTTACAAAACAGTACGGCTCACAAAAGAGTGTTGCTGACTTAAATATTCATGTGCAGAAAGGGAGAATTTACGGACTGCTTGGAAGAAACGGAGCCGGAAAAACGACCACTATGAAAATGCTACTTGGATTGACAAAGCCAACTTCCGGCGAAGTTAAAATATGGGGAAAGTCTTTGCAGGGGAATGAAAAGAAATTGTTGCCCCGTATCGGTAGTCTGATTGAGTCGCCCGGTTTTTACCCTAATTTGACTGCTACGGAAAACTTACAAATTTTTGCTACCTTACGGGGAGTACCAAACCGCCACGCAATCAAAGACGCTTTAGATTTGGTGGGATTGCCTTATAAAGACAAAAAACTGTTTTCCCAGTATTCTCTTGGTATGAAACAACGGCTTGCGATTGCACTTGCTGTTATGCACGACCCGGAGCTTTTGATTTTAGATGAACCTATCAATGGGCTTGACCCGATTGGAATTGCAGAGGTTCGTTCTTTTATTCGTGAACTTTGTGACGCGAGAGGAAAAACAATTTTAATTTCCAGTCATATTCTTTCAGAAATTTCGCTACTGGCTGATGATATTGGAATTATCGACCATGGCACACTACTGGAAGAAGAAAGTCTTGCGGAACTGGAACAAAAAAGCAGCAAACATATCCGATTTACTCTTTCTGATACCGCACAGGCAGCAAGAATTTTGGAACGTACTTTCCACGAAAACCATTTTTCTATACAGGACGACCACAATTTACGTCTACACAATCTTGATTTACCAGTAGGGAAAATTGTAACCGCCTTTGTAGAAAATGGATTGGAGGTATCAGAAGCTCATACTTGTGAAGAAAGCCTTGAAGATTATTTCAAGCGTGTGACAGGAGGCGAGGGAATTGCTTAAACTGATTAAATGCGAATTTTACAAATTTAAACGACGTTCTCTTTTTGTTTTGGCTACTCTTGTTGCTTTGGTTTTTCCGGTAGTAATGACTGCTTTATATTGGAACATTCCAACACAAGTTAATTATGATAATTTGTTTTCCGGCATTGTGGACTATGGCGATTTTCTTCTTTTGTTGCCGATATTGGTTGTTATTGCAACTTCTCTGTTCTTTACAGAAACAGATAATGACACTTTAAAGAACCTTACAACCATTCCTATTAGCAAAAGTAAAATAGTTGTAGCAAAAATAGGAGTAATGGCTATTATTTCAGTAGCTTATACTCTTTTAGGCTTTTTTGCCAGTGTGTTGTGTTCAAAAATCCTTGGTATTGCTATGGAAAACATGGCACAAAAATTTGTATTGAGTATAGGATTGGGAATAATGCTCCTAGCTGCGGCTTTACCTTGTGTGGCATTAGTTGTATGGTTCAATAAAAGTGACTTGATTTCTATTGTCATTACCCTTTTTTACACAATTATTAACTATGTAATTCATGTAACAGATATAGGAATGCTGACACCAGTAGGGGTAAATATAGGAACAATCTTACCTATACCTGTAATCAATCGTTGGATTTATCAATTTTACGACGAGGGGAATGGAGCCGCAGCTGAATTTTATAACACTATGCGTCCTTATTTTGTCCCAACTCATATATGCGTCTGTATTATTGCGCTCTTTCTGTTCGTATCAATTTATGCGATTATAAAAATTTATAATCGTCGTGAGATATAGGAGGTGTGAATATGCTTGCTTTTATTACAACAGAATTTCAAAAGCTAAAAAGATACAGTATTATTTTGGTTGGTATGCTTGGTGTAGCGTGTTCCCCTATTATTTCAATCGTTATGCAAAAAATTATGACAGATGAAGCTAAAAATGTCTTGAATTATACATTTCCTGATTTACTTAATAGTACGATTTGGAATAATATGACCATGTTTTTTCCTATGATTATAGCTTTGATTGGTGGCTATATGATTAACCGAGAATACACTGATGATACACTAAAAAATCTGCAAGTTATTCCTATTTCTTTTCCTAAACTGATGATTGGGAAGCTAACTACAATAGGACTACTTTCTATACTTTTAGGATTATGTAATTCATTTGTCACTATTATAGTCGGAATAATCGCTTGTCGTGAGAATATGACTTTATCAACAATTATAATTGGGACTATACAAATTTGTGGAATGGCATTATTTACATTTATTGGAGAAATGCCACTTATCGCACACTGTGGAAAAAAACAAAACTCTTTCAAAGGTGGGGCTGTTGCAGCTTTTCTATTAGGATATATTAGTATCTACTTCAAAAATCCTATTATCAGAAATTTGTATCCGCTCTCTGCCGGATTAAGTATAGTCGGCTTTAACGGAGAAGGATTTGTGACAGATACTACCGGAGCTTATTCATCTTCTCAAAGCATTTTATTAGGTGTTTTAACGATGTTAGCTATGCTTATATTATCATTGATAATAATTTCTATTCCACAAAAAGAAACTTTAGCTACCCCTTTATCTCAAAAAAGGAGAAAAACAGAAAGGAAGATTGCAAAATGAAAAAGCTGATACCTTTATTTTTAATGTTATGTTGTCTTGTTTCTGTAACTGCCTGTTCTAAAGATGAAATTGTAAGTAATTATAATCAAGCCTTACAATCTATTGGAGATAAGGGTTTAACAGATGATAAAGATTTGCAAGGAAAACGTGAATTTGGTATAGATAGCTATGTAGGAAATTATACCGCTGACTATGATGATTTTTCCGGTAATGAAATCATTTTCGGGGGAACAGCTCTTGAACGAGATAATGGAAATAAAATAGAAATTTCTTGTGATATAGCTGCTCAAACCGGGAATTTGAAACTAATTTTACAAACGGGAACTGAAGAACCGAAAATCCTTTGTGATACAGAAAGCTCATATAATGATACTATTGAACTTCCGTCTGCAAGCAATTATGTTTTGATTGAAGCAGATAATTTTACAGGTTCACTGAAATTAAAACTCAAATGATAATAGAAAGGAAACCATTATGAAAGAAAAAATTTTAAGTATTATATCCCTTGTTACAATTTTTGTACCTCTTACTATGTTATTTGTTTGGAAGCCTACGGCTGCAAATGCAACAGCTATTGCTATTGGTTACGGTGTTTTTATTGTTGCCAGTTTTCTTTACGCACTATTCTTATTTCTCAAAAAACAGCAACGCGATATTTATGTAAAAGTTGGATTGGGTGTAAATGCCTTTTATCTACTTGGGATATTATTTATGGTTATAATCCCACGTCTTTTCTAAAATTTAAAATCTAAATATCTGCCGGACGACGGCAAAAGAAAAAAAGCCGTCGCAGAGCAGATACATTTTCACGCGCCTTTGAAGCGGTGGCTTTGATTTTTAAAGCCGCCGCTTCTTTTTGTCTACTGCTACCTATAACATAAATTAGCGGCATTTAGGAGGGCTGCCGCTATGGGAATTTCTTTGCTGTTATACAGCATACATAGGTTGCATTCATTAAAAAAAGTACAGTTCCACCACCGGGTAAGTCTGGTTATAGATATGAACTGTCAAATCAATTAAATACCGCTGTTATTTCCTATGCGCCTATCTGCGTTTTGCAGGCAGGCGCATTTTGCATTTTACAGAAGATTTTTCAAAAACTTTGCTCTCTTTTTGGCAAAGCAAAAAGTCGCCTGTATTATCCCGCGAAAAGGGGAGGTACTACCGCCTTTCGGCAGAAAGGAGGTGAACACCATGACACCTAATCGCAGGGAATTTGAAAAGCAATGTGCGTTTCAAAAGTTCTGTAAATCAGTGCTGCACAATGAAGCGTGCAACGCCCATGAAGAAATTCGTCGGCGCAGAGTTCGGGAGGTTACTTTTTCTGACCTTGCCTTGCATGAGGAACGGCAGCTTTATACCGTCGATAAGTATTTTCAAGACGAAGAAGCAGAGCCGTCTTATCAAATGGCAGGAAAAGAAATAACCCCAAAACTGCTGCTTGAAGCTATCCGGGCTTTACCCGAAGAACGGCGCAAAATTGTACTGCTGTATTACTTTGAGGGATTAACTGATATAGAAATCGGAAAGCAGCTCAATATCTCAAGAAGTACGGTACAGTATCGCCGGACAAGCTCCTTTGAGCAGTTAAAAAAATATTTGGAGGAAAACGCTGATGAATGGATTGAATGGTAAACCGACCGAGTACCCGGAGAACACCCTTGTACCTTATCCTGTCATACTGGCAGCGTCAAAGGGCGACCCGGACGCAATGAAGATTGTATTGCAACATTTCAGCGGCTACATAGCCCGTCTTTCCATGCGAAAGCTCTATGATGAGCGAGGAAATGTTTATTTTGGAGTAGACGAAGAAATACGCGAAAGGCTGCAAACAAAACTGATGAGGGCAATCCTCACATTTAAGGCTGAATAAACCAACGCGGTATTGGAGCGCTTCCCCCTTTTCTGTTCCATATCGCAGAACAGCCCTCTGCTCTTTGATAAAGAAAGCGGCGCAATAGAACGGTGACGCAGTATAAGGCAAATCGGATACGTTCCTTTTGTGCCGAGCCATGCGGTGGATACGCCATGACCTTTCTCTTAATAGAAAAGCGAGCGAGAAATACCACACCGTAAAGCAGAGATAGCAGCCTGCGGGCGATAACGCACAGAATACATAATGATACTTCCTTATAGCCATAGTCCGAGCGTTAGAAGCGTCGCAGGCAATGGGTAGGGCTTCGGCAGACCGCCGGAGGGGTGCAAGTCCCATGAGGTTACGCTAATAGCCGTCCGATTAAAGCCTATGTTACAGATTGATTTTTGACCCATTAAGAAAGGGGGACGACAAATTGAACAATAACGACGTGCCGATTTGGGAAAAGTACACGCTTACCATAGAAGAAGCAGCAAAATATTTCCGTATCGGAGAAAGCAAGCTGCGGAAACTGGCAGAAGAAAATCCCGTCCCGGACTGGGTAATGATGAACGGAAACCGTATTCAGATTAAGCGTAAGCAATTTGAAAAAATGATTGATACGGTGGACGCAATCTGATAGTGAAATCGAGCCTTGAATGTGGTACAATATAGTCAAGCATATCAAGGCTCTTTCCATTATGGAAAGGAGCATAACGATGTCGGAAAAAAGACGGGATAATAAAAATCGTATTCTCCGCACCGGAGAGAGCCAGAGAAAAGACGGGAGATATGCCTACAAATATATAGATACCTTTGGGAAACCGCAGTTTGTGTATTCTTGGAAGTTAGTGCCTACGGACAAAACCCCGGCAGGAAAGCGCGACGATATAGCGTTGAGGGAAAAAGAGAAAGAAATCCAAAAAGACCTTGACGACGGTATCGACCATATCGGAAAGAAAATGACGGTCTGCCAACTCTACGCAAAGCAGATACGCCACCGGGCAAATGTGCGGCATGGTACAAAGCAGGGGCGAAAACAGCTCATGCGGATTTTGCAGGAGGATAAACTTGGAGCCTGCCGGATTGAAAATGTGAAGCTCTCCGACGCAAAGGAATGGGCGTTACGCATGAAAGAAAAAGGTTACGGCTTCAAGACTATCAACAACCACAAGCGTTCCTTAAAGGCTGCCTTTTACACAGCCATACAGGACGATTGTATTCGTAAAAATCCATTTGACTTCCAGTTGAACACAGTCCTTGAAGATGATACGGAACCAAAGGAACCTCTATCCCCTACGCAGGAAGCGGCTTTTCTGTCCTTTGTGCAGCATGATAAAGTCTATCAGAAATACTACGACGAGATTATCATACTGTTAGGGACAGGGCTTCGCATTTCGGAACTCTGCGGACTGACGGAAGCTGACATTGACTTAGGCAAACAGCTTATCAATGTAGACCACCAACTTTTGAAGATTGCAGACGTGGGCTACTATGTGGAAACGCCTAAGACGAAAAGCGGCAACCGGGTTATTCCTATGAGTGAAAAAGTGTTAGAAGCATTTCAGCGGGTGCTGAACAAGCGGAAATATGCACAGCCTGTTATTTTAGAAGGCTACACAAAGTTTCTGTTCCTTAACCGGAACGGTTTGCCAAAAGTGGCAGTCAACTATGAAAGTATGTTCCGGGGGCTTGTAAGGAAATACAACAAAACGCAAAAGGTAGCATTGCCAAAGGTAATGACACCGCACACCTTACGCCACACATTCTGCACCACGTTAGCAAATGCAGGAATGAACCCAAAGGCATTGCAGTACATCATGGGACATTCCAACATCAATATGACGCTGAACTATTACGCGCATACGACTTCCGAAACGTCGATAACAGAAATGAAGCGGCTGATTGCCTAAGTAGTAAACGGAGAATTTACTACTCCACATACTACTTTTGAACACCAAAACATACGGGGATATAAGAAGATTTGAGAGTATCTTCCACAATGAAAAATGCCGGAAAAGCCTGTAACAATAGGCTATACCGGCATATAAGAACTTTTGAAAAGATAATCAAAAATTACTTTGTGATTTCATGAAAATGTGTGAATATGCCCGAAAAAGAGGAGTTAACGATGTTTATTTATTATATCCTATGAATAGATACGAAGATCCGGAAAACGATTTCCCTTGTGGAATTAGCAAAAGTCCAACTGGCAACATTTTCATCCATTTTATTAGAATACCGTTTATTTTTGAAGAAAATGATTTTGAAGAACTCAAGAAAAAATTAAAGCGGACAATTCTCAAGATTTTCGATGTCAATTAATAAAGCATTAAAAGAGGAGGACCATCTTTATGAGCGAACCGAGAAAAGTAGGAATATTGGATTTACTGATTGGCAGTTCAGGGGCTCAATTTGTAATTCCGGTGTATCAAAGAAATTATACATGGAAAGCCAATAGTGAAGTTAAACAATATTTAGAAGATTTGGAAAATATACTTAATGGACGTTACAAATCTCATTTTTTGGGAATTTTTATCTATTTGGAAAAAAACATTAATTATGCTTCAAGAGAATACTCGGTTATAGATGGTCAGCAAAGACTAACAACAACTTTTTTGCTTCTTTATGCTATTAAGCACTTGTTGATGGATGAAGGAAACAGAGAAGAGTCTGAAAGATTGAATGGTCAATTCTTAATTAATCCTTATTCTGAAAATGTCAAATATAAATTAAAACCGTCTGTTTCGGATGATGATGCTTATAAGTGTATAGTTGAAAATAGATTAGAAGATACAAAAGATAAAAACAACTCCAATGTATACAAGAACTATGAGTATATCATAGATTCTTTAAAAAATAACATTTCTGCAAACTATCAATTAACAGAGATTCTAGATGCTTTGCGGCATTTCTATGTTGTTGTTATTCCGGTATCGGAAGAAGAAAATCCTCAGAAGATATTTGAAAGTATTAATGCTACGGGAGTAAAACTAACTTCTGCGGATCTGATTAAAAACTATTTATTAATGAATATGTCTAGTATTGATCAGGAAAACTATTACAGTAAGTACTGGGAGAAAATTGAAGAGAGTGTATCTAAAGAATCTAAAGAATTGGAAGTTTTTTTCAGGATGTATCTGGCTATTAAAAAATTTGAACTTGTTTCTAAAGGTAATGTGTATAAAGAATTCGTATTTTGGACCGAGAAAAACTCATTCAATATTTTGGATTTATTCGATGATCTTTTGCAGTATGCTAAGATATATTATTTTATACGTAAACAGAATCTACGAGAAATACCTAAAGAATTGAAGGAACAAATTATAGATTTTAGAAAAGTTAATTCAGATCTTATTTTGCCTCTATATATGGAACTTGTAAAACTCTATAAAAATAGTCAACTTAATGCAGAAAAATTAAATAAATGCATGCTTATTATTAATTCATATATGATCAGAAGAAGTATATGTGATTTTGATTCCCAGAATATTTCCAGATTATTTCCTAAAGTATTAAAAAAGGTAATAGAAAAATCTAATCACAATTATGAAAAAATAGATACTGTTTTGAGTCAGGAATTGGTTGCTAAAAACGTTAATACAAGTAAAAGTTTTATGCCGACCGATAAGCAAATGGAAGAATTGCTTTCGGAAGCCAACGTTTATCAAAGGCCTGCTCTCAGAATAATTCTTGACAAAATAGAAATTGCAGATAACCCGGCTCCTGTCGATTTATCTTCCCTTAGCGTTGAACACCTTATGCCGCAAACGCCTACAGAAGAATGGCTTGAAGAATTAGATACTGCAAAGGAAGAATATGATACATATTTGCACAGATTGGGAAATTTAACTCTTGCTGCTAAATCAGATAATAGCAAGATGCAGAATTATATGTGGGATTATAAAAATGAGATTTTAAGATCAACAGGACATCTTAAATTGAATTCTGATTTATTAGAAATTAAAAGATGGGATTTTGATGAAATAAAAAAACGGACCAAGAAACTTATTACAAGAATTTGTGAGATTTATCCATATCCGGAAATAGATTTATCTGATATTCATGATGAAGACAAAGATATTGTTAATGAATCGACTGCCTTGGAAACAAGCAGAAAAAAACTATTTGAAGATAAGGATGTTTCATATCAGAAAAACAGAATTATTAAGACAAAAGATAATTTGAAAGGCTATATATTTAATTCATCGAAGCGATATTTCCAAGGTGGAAGAGAAAAATACTGGTTTGGATATAGAGTAAAGAATATAGAAGAAATCAGCATGTGCCGCGAACAATATCAAGTGCTCGTTTGCAGGGGGAAAGACACTATCGCGATTTCTATTCCTATACCATTCATAGAGCAAATCAAAGATTGCCTAAACTACTCTTTAGATAATAATGGCAAAATCAGCCATTATCATTTAGTTGTATTTGTAGACGAATGTCATGCTGCTTTATTGTTATCGAAACCAGAGTTAACAGAAATAGATATATCAAATTATATAATTTAAAAACTATGATTTTGCAATTATAGATTTACCACGTCAAATTAAAAAAAGGGGAGTGATATAATGAATATAAGTTTAAGTAAATTATTGAATCCGATACCTTATATCGTGATTCAAGAAAATGCTGAAATAAATACCGATGAAAATTCTGTTATATTTGGTTCCAACGGCATAGGTAAAACAACCATTTACAGACAATTAAAGGAGCAATATCCTGGTTTCGACTACTTAGATTATGATGAAGCCAAAAATCTGTTAAGTAAAAAACAAAAAAATATAGAAATTTCATTGGGGACAGAAAAAATAGAGCAATTATCACTTCGAAATGAAGAACTGAATAATCGTTTATCGGTGAAAAATAGGCTCAAAGATAAAAAAACAAACGATAAAATTACTACGCAAAAAAGTGCTCGAGAAGTATCAACAATTTTATCCAATATGATAAAAAAGGATAAAATAGAAAACCTTAAAATAACTGGAGAAGATTGTAACGGGATAGAAAAAGCGAGTGCATATATCCCGTTCGTTTTAAAAAACAAAGATAAACTGATCGATATCGCAGATATTACTGAAGATTTAAAAATAATAGACAAAAACTATTTAAAAAATGTTTTAAAGATTATCGATAAGCATTTATCGTCTTCAGATGATACCTGTCCGGTTTGCGGTTCCCGGGTATTAAACCTAAAAGAACAAGTCCAAGAAAAAATTAAAGTACTTTCAGAAATAAAAAATGAGCAATTGAAGTTATTTATATCCGAATATGATAAAAATAATCAAAATGGATCTACAATTCAAAGCGATTTTGATTCAGTAATAGAGGTTGCAAAAAAGTATGATGAAGAAATCCTTGTAGAATACTATATACTGGATGGCAATGCAGAAGAGATCCCAATAATTAATGACTTTATAAAAGAAAAGCACAAGATAGAAAAAGAATATAATGATTGTTTGGCTAAGCAGAATGAGTTGTTCAATTCGTTAAAAAACCAGCAACATCTGTATACTGATCACTTGAAACGTTACTTTAAAGCTGATGTAAAATTCGATGATGAAAAAAAGATTGTTACAATTTCTTTTGATCGCAGTGTTGAAGAACACAGTACAGGAGAGTTGAATTTAATTTTATTTATTACAAAAATCTTTGGTTATTTGGGGAATGATAAGGAGTGCCTGTTTATTGATGATCCTATCAGCAGTTACGATCTTGTAAATCAATATAATATTGTATTTCAATTATGCAAACTAATCGAAAATAAAGACAAACATGTAGTTGTATTTACGCATAATCCGGATGTTATCAATATTGTTAATTCTCAAAATAATAACGCTTATAAATATTTTTTCTTCGATCTTGTAAAAGGCAAAGTTATTATAAATGCTTTAGTACCAAATATTGGCAATAATCCCAATATTCTTAATCTTGATATTTTAGCAAATGAAGAAGATGAAAATGGCAAATACATATCATTGATGTTGAAAAGAAATGACAATGATCCAAGCGATTATCAAAGCTCAGTTTTACACTATGATAGCGATACTGGAATAGTTCCATTGGATGAAAGAGCTAACCAATACAAAGGATGTTCAAACCAGTTCTTTATCGATTATATCGAAAATAATGTTTATTCTAAAGAACTAGAACGAAGTGATTTTGATCATCTATGTAAATCAAAAATAATTGCTTTAACCGCTATAAGAATTTGGATTGAGTATAAGTTATGCAATTCGACATCTTTATGTTTAAAGCGCAAATTTGGAGAAAAAGTGGCTACATATTTCAAAAACAAAGATAAAATTACAATTCAATATCCCAATCTAACACGAGAAATGTTAATGAGCAAGAAAGTAATGTTAAATCAGAATTGTCATCAAAATAGTCAGATGCAACCATTTTATTATGCTTTATCGTTAAAATCAGATGATATTGTTTCAGAAATAGAGGAGATTAAGTTGGCCTTTCACCGTTAATAAGCATTTCTACAATAAAGCAAATGTTAATAACTATGAATTGTTTTCTGATTGATAAGACTTTGGTTCATCTTCAACCGAAGAAATGAATCTGTCGAAATCAGATTTTATTTCACATTCCCAAACAACAATCACATGCCATCCAAGATTTCTTAACAAAGCATAGTTTTTTTCATCGTTTTGTACGTTCTTTTCAAATTTATTCATCCAGTAATCAGAATTTGTTTTTGGGGTTGTGGCTCTTTTACTGAATATTCCAAAGTGGCGGAGCCATCTAATCCAACAAAATAGAGCCACTTATTCCAATCTAGAGAACCACTTAATCCAAATTATAGAGCCAGGTAATCCGATTTGAGAGCCATTCTCTCAAGGCGGCGTAGCCTGGTTTTTTTCGATCCTCTAATTTCTTAAGATATTTATGCGATAGTTATCGCATTCTTTAATATCTTGTGGAATTGGAGGTGTTTTATATGCGAGATTTAAAGAAAATCTTGAAGCTTAGAGCTTCAAATAAGAGTCAACGTTTTATTGCGGATTCTCTGAAAATATCCAGGAATACTGTCAGCCGGATATTTTCATTGGCAGACCAGAAAAAGCTGTGCACAGACGCGGATCTTTACGGTATCATTAAAAGTAAATCAACATTATCGGAATATTATTTATAGTCGATATAAGATGACTTATTGGCAATAAGGGCTATCTGATTCATATTGCTGCAAATGAGTCTTAGCTCGCTTAATATCTCCAGGTATTCCAGGTTTGGTTTGTTGTAGGGAACGATTTTATTGATCAAAGAGCGAAGATAAGGTTTAATGGATCTTCCGCTTTCTTTGGGCAATGCGTTTAATTTGATAAGCCCCGTTTCACTAAGACGGATCTTTTTTTGTCTGGTCATGCCTTTCCTAATTTCTTTAGCGTATAAAAAACCAACGTCTATGCGTTGGCTAATGTTATTGATAGTGTTTAAGACTTTTTTATTTCTCTGGTTTTCCATATGGCCATGGGATGATTTTGAATTCTTTTTAATTCATCGCCGTCATAAAGCAGTTCAGGGATATATTTCTTTCGTTTAAACTGTTCTATGAACATGGATTCATTTTTATCTAATACAAAGTGTGTGTTAAAAAAATCATTAATAGCTTGTTTAGCTTCTGGCAACGAAAAAAATTCTTTAGCATTGATAACAGGTATCAAAAATCTTTTGATATTATTTTGTGTAATAGAATCTAAGTTGTCTAAGTTAAAATCAAACATTCCATCTTCATTGCTGATTGCTCTATAGAATACCGCGCATCTTTTGATTTTTTTAATTTCTACTTCATTAAAAATCTTTGTATTTATCATGTAAAAGAAATCATAAAGGTCTCTTGGCGTTGAGCGAGCCATCAAAGCCACAAGTTTGCTTCCAAATATCTCGATGGGATCAACCGTTCGAGTTTCAACTTCGCCAATTAATCCATAGTTTTTGGTTTTTACAATCACCGGCTCATAGATATGAACTCTTAACATATAGTTTATTTCTATTTTGATGTTATCGAGATTTCCTCCGGAATTAATATAGGTTGCTTTAATGCTGTCAAGAGCATGATGTTCACGTATATCTTTACTAAGCTGATAACCGTTTTTTTTCAAATAATCAATGAGCAATGATTTGACTATTTTTCTATCCTTTAACATATCATCTCTAGAAGAATTGTTCGTGTAATCTAAATCGATATCGACTGATAATCGTGGTAAATCAAATATTGTTAAGTTTATAGCTGTCCCACCCTTTAACGCTAAGTGTTCAAATAAAAATTGTTCAGAACGTATATAGGACAATATATCGACTAAGCGAACAACTTTTTCATAGGTATCTCTTACATAATGGTGTTGATCAGCTTCTTTTTGTAATTGTCTTTTATTAAAGTTCATTCATATCACTTCCTTTACTTAGTATTGTTGAAATATAGTGAGGAACACAAACATTCCACTTTTTATCTAATGTTGTATTGGGTATCTTTTTAGAAGTATTCAGATAACATTTTGATGAACCGATTTTTGATTGCAAATAATCAAGGGCGGCATCACTGATACCGAGATTGGTTTTAAATGTTTCTAAAATATAACCGGATCGCTGGTATAAAACTTTTTTGTTATAAAAGTCTAGTATTTCTAATAACTTATTTTCGTTTATATTGTGAATGCTATTAAATGCTCGATAGATTTCCTCTATGCCGCCGGCTAAATCAATTTGATCAATACAATCGATCATTGTTCTTTCGATGCTCGTGATTCTGAGCCCATCATAATTGGATTCTATTTGCAGATCGCATTTGCTTTGAACAAAATGATAAGTGATATATTCAAATTCAAAATCATTCACTCTGTTATTTCCGGAATATACAAGCTCGTTAAATACTTGATTGTTGAAACCGCGGTATTCTAAAGCAGAATGATAGGATATATAATTACCGCGACCGAGTTTTGTAGCAATTATATATTTGTTGTAAAGCGGACTATTATTTACGATATCCATTGCAACATAATAATTGTGTTTCACTCTTTTGATATATCCTTTTTTAAGAGAGCGTGATAAAAATGATTCAGCCGTTTTAGGATTTTGAATCACTTTTTCAATATCTTTTTTTGAGAAAACTCCTAAATCTAAAATTTCATCATAGTATTTCACATCCATCACCTAGTTAAATATTATCATAAAAACCTTTAAAAAGTGAGGTTATTATGCAAAATTTTAACTATATTTTATATCACATTCCATGTCATACGATCTTAGGGATATTCCTTAAAGTTAATTTGGAATGGTGGTGGGGCCATTATTCAATTTCTTAAACTGATTTTGAGCTTATACAGTTTCTTGAGGTCATCATACAATTTGTTGTGTTCTTTATCTATGGTTTTGATACGTTCTTGATTTCTGGATTTCTTCTTTTCAAAGGTAGAAATGTTATAAAGAATTTCTTTGTACATTAGCACTCCTGGTCTTTCGATTTATTGCGTTCCGATTTTCCAATGACCTTGAAATGATCTTCGCCAGGAATTAGTCCAAGACTTGATCCGTTCTCCCAAGACATGTGAATCGTACCGGCATCATCAACATGATCGACTGTGCCGATGGAACCTGGGGCAACAGCATGATAAGGATCATCCATTTGGATACACTGGATTTTTGTTCCTGGAGTATACTGTTTTTTTAATCTTTCTACTTGTCTTAATTCATTACCAATTGAGTATTTGTTCATATTCTAAAAATCTCCTTTACAAATTTGATTATAAAAAGAAGATATTACCAAAAAATGACCGGATGAGATTTTTTTATTTTCTTTTTGTGAGTACCCATCAAATATCCCTAAAAAGTTTGTAAACCTCTTGTATCGACATACAGATCCATAGAGGTTCAGATCATCTTTAGAGTCGCTATGCTTGACTGACAAATATAAGTTCTTATCTTCTCCGGAATGTTTCTACTCTTTCTATGGTTAAATTGCCATTCATATTCTGCATAATATAAGGGAAGCATTCTTTTTCCTATACTATGGAATATATGCAATAATTGGTGATTGAAACTCGAAGCGATTTTGTTCAGAAAATACAGTCGATGTTCCTCTTGATCATAGTCGATCTTCTCATTCTGGACCTGCATTTTTGCTTTTAAGATATTGTAGATGGATATACCATCCGTATTCTGTTTCCTGTCTTGGGACATGACAACATACTGATCAAAAAAATTTTCAATATTCTCTCCGGAATCAACCGTCATTTCCTTTAGCTTCACAAAAAGAGGGTATTGGTTCTCCTGTTCCGTGGAGAGCACTACTAAAAAAGGCTGTTTATGGGTCCCCAATCTACGTTTTCCATTATGAGAGGGAGCACCTAGGCAACATCCGATTCATAAAAACTCGAATCCAGAGATTTCTTGGAATTCGAGTTTCTCATAAGGATTCGAGCTTTTGTTTGTTGCAGACAGGCAGTTTTATAGTTCATTTTCAATTCTTCGGAAAGCTGTAAACTGGAGATTCCCTTTTTTGCGGTGAAGATCAGGAACAAACCATACAGAAGAATATTTAAAGGCAGCTTATTGTCCTGAAAGATCGTATTGGACAGGAGCCTTTCATCGTGTTTGCAATGTGAACAGTGGGAACATTTTTAACCTGCGGCCCAAAGGGCTGTTATATTTATTGTGTTGATGAAAAGTTAAAAGAGTATTTGGAAATGCGATTGTCAGGGTCAGGGAAATAGGTAGTTATTAGAGCACTGTATAAATCGGCTTTATTTATAATTCTACGAAAACAAGAGAAAAGCTATCTTTGAGTGTTTAAATAAGCAAAATGATTTAGCTTATTTTTCACTTTATTAGCTTAAATAAGCATATATTTAGTTTATTTATTGAAATAAGCTAAATACATTGATGGTAGGGGATATTCTTTGACATATAAAGGATATTTTCTATGATTAATAAAATACTCTTAAACAGTCTAAAACTGATAGAACTCGAATTCATTCAAAACCTCATTTATAAATTGACAAGCGATAGAGTAATTTGGATACAATAAATTCAGGAAAAATTAAATGTAATGTATCTCGTTGTTCTTGTTGAGGATCTTTTCATTTTGTAGAAAATGGATTAAAAAAACACAGGAAAAAAGTCTCTTTGTAGAGATTGTGGAAAAATCTTCAGAGATACAATAAATATCGTTTTTCTCTTACAAGGAGCCACTACCACATATGGCTAACCTTTATTGCCTGTGAACTTCATCAGATGAAACTGGAATAAGAGGCTGTGGCTGTAGGCAAGAGCAAAATGATCTGTTTTCATATCCGTCATAAGCTTTATGCAGCGATTGGAGTTCATATTCGGAATACTCTTTTAAAAGAAATCGTCAAGATTGACAGTGCATTTACCAGTATCAATCTAAAAGGTATGAAATCTAAGGATATGTCCCGAAAAAAGTAAAATTCGAGGCAAATCAAAGACAGATATGAACTATCAATGAGTTCGGTTACCTTTATCCACTATGATTTTAGAACATTTATAGATGTTCAATAACTCTAAGGCCAATATCATATTTTAGAATTCTCTTTTATTTTGAAATTTAATATTAAAGTGAGCATATTTCTGTTGATAAAAATGTTGACAGCCTTTGCACTTAATGACATAAAGATGACGTGTCATGTAAGGAGGAAAATATGCAAAAAACAATTAAAGGAAGCGAACAACTTGGTAAAAAGATCAAGAAAAGAAGAGAAGAATTAAATTTAACAATTGAAGAAGCTGCTTCTCGTGCAAACGTAGGGACAAAAACATGGTATCGATATGAATCTGGAGAATCAATCCGCCAAGATAAATGTAGAGGGATTTGTAAAGCTTTGAATTGGCGGATACTCCCAGAACAGGATGAAACAGATAGTAAAATGTTAATTCAAGAATATAAAGATCACTCAAATTGGTCCACTTATCTGGAAGAACAATTTGGAGATTATGCTTCTTTATCTTTTGCGGTGGGAAGTGATATTTTATATGATTATATAAGAGAAGATATGGAAGCTCTTTCATCTTTGCCAGTGGGAGCGCATATAGGTCAGTTAGATGTATCATGGATGAAAGATAGTCTTCCTCCGCAATTTTTAATGCATTATGATTATGAGTTTCTTTATCATATGTTTTGTACATTACAATGTATCATTCAAAATGCTAAGAGTGGAGCTCCTATTATTGCGCACAGTGTAATGGAAGAGTTGATCATCTATCTTTGTAATGAAGAAGGAATCGTTTTTATAGAGATGGATGGGGAAGTCGATGACGAAGAGTTTCAAAGAGATGATCTTGAAGAATGGGTGTTTGATTTGTTTGATGATATAGATATTATTACTTTTCTATATTCTAATATTTTTTTAGACAAGGACCATGCATATCATTTCTCACATTGGCATGATTTACAGTTTTATGTAAAAAACCAAAACGATGATTACGAATAATTTGAAAAATCAGGAGATAATATATGTTTGAAAAAATGAAATGGGAAGATGTTTACAGTCTTTGGAAGCAAAACAGTTATCAATTTCCAGAGATCTTGACAGATCCCTCATTTGCAGAAACAATTTTTGTTCAATATAACAGGGAATGATGTATTTATGGATATGATTGGTTGACTGTAAAAGAAGCTGAGGCAAGAAAAAAACTAATTATGAAGAATCCGATTGAATTTCTTTACTTGACAAAACCAAGTAATAAAGGAACGATTCAAACGGCGCAAATGTTAATGGCGGCTAAGAATCAAGAAGAAAAAGTGGCAATTTGGATAGCAGCTACTGCAAATGAGTTATTGGAGTGCTCCTTTGAAAGTAGAATTTGAAAATATGCAAAAATTCTAGAAATGACAGCAAGAGGTTTTCTTAGAGACAGGTATCAAATATGGCATCACGCAATGAGAAAACTGGTTCCTGAAATAATGATACCTTACAATATTTTAGATAATTTTATATGTAAAGATTTTGATGTAGCCATGGAGCTTATTCAACTAAATACATTGTTAATACAGAATAATTATAAAATATTTCTTTATTCATCATTAAAAGAGGGAGAAAGTATTGGATATAGTTATCGATTAGACTCCAGGTGATTTTTCCAATTTACAAAAGATTTAAAAAGTACGTTGTAAGAGACACAGGTGGATAAAAGGCAGTTATTAGAGTTCTATATAAATTGGCTATATTTGTAACTCTACTAAAATAAGAGAAAAAGCTATACTTTGAGTGTTTAGATAAACAAAATGATTTAGTTTATTTTGCTTTTAGTTAGTTTAAATTAGGAAGGTTTTAGCTTTTATTTGACGCAGATATAAATATATTTAGCTTTTTTATCGAAGGAGGCTCTTATGAATATACGAACCGCATCTATGCAGGATATTGAAGAAATCAGTGCTATAGAGAATGAATGTTTTCCACCGGAACAGGCGTGTACAAAAGGACAGTTTAAACAAAGATTGACTTATTATCCTGAGCATTTTTGGTTGTTAGAAAGCGATGGAAAAATCATCAGCTTTGTTGATGGATTCTGTACCGATGAAGAAACGCTAACGGATGAAATGTATGAAAAGGCAGAACTGCATAATGAATCAGGAAAGATACAGATGATCTTTGGTGTCAACACATTACCGGCTTATCGTAAAAAAGGATATGCTTCCTTATTGATTCGATATATAATAGAACAGTCGCAAAAACAAGGACGTAAAGCCATCATATTGACATGTAAAGAAGAAAAAATTCCATTTTATGAACATTTAGGATTTGAAAATCAAGGTTTATCTTCTTCCGTACATGGTGATGTGCAGTGGTATCAAATGATAAGGAGACTTTAAAAGATGAAAGTAGAACAAATATTACAAAAATCCAGAGAAAATATGAATGATCTATGTAAGTCATGTCCAGTTTGTAATGGAAAAGCTTGCCGCAATACGATACCGGGGCCCGGTGCAAAAGGTAGCGGTACGGTCGCCATTCGAAATTATGATGCCTGGAAAAATATTCATCTTGTGATGGATACGATTTGTGAAAATACACCGGTATCAACGCAGACGAATCTATTTGGCCATACATTCCGCCTGCCAGTGTTTGCAGGACCGGTAGGCGCTGTAAGTATGCATTACGGAGATGCTTATGTGGATCAAACCTACAACAAAGTGCTGGTCAAAGCTTGTAAAGATGCCGGAATCATGGCTTTTACCGGCGATGGAATGGATGATCAGATTATGATCGGAGCTACCCAAAATATCAAGGAAAATGATGGAATCGGTGTTCCTACTATTAAACCATGGGCTAAAGAAATGGTGGTTGAAAAATTAAAGCTTGCTAAAGAAGCCGGTGCTTTGGCCATCGCCATGGATATTGATGCAGCCGGTTTACCATTCTTAAAAGGATTTGTACCACCGGCAGGAAGAAAAAATGTAGAAGAATTAAAAGAAATCGTGCAGGAAATTGATGTACCTTTTATTGTGAAAGGAATCCTGAGCGTGAAAGGGGCCTTAAAGGCTAAAGAATCAGGCGCTTCTTGCATCGTTGTGAGCAATCACGGCGGTCGTGTTTTAGATGATACGCCAGCTACGGCCGATGTATTAGAAGAAATCGTACAAGCTGTAGGTAAAGATATGACCATTCTGGTTGATGGAGGTATTCGCAGCGGACAAGATATTTTTAAGGCACTGGCACTAGGTGCAGATGGTGTTTTGATTGCCAGACCTTTTGTGAATATGATTTATGGTGCACAAGAGGAAGGCGTCAAGGCACTTGTTGATCAACTAGAACAAGAACTGATAGATACGATGGAAATGTGCGGCGCATCTACAATTCAGGAAATCACACGCGATATGATACGATAAAAAAAGAAACTATAACGTTTGAAATGAAGAATCAATCGTTATAGTTTTTTTTGCATATTTGAGGAAGAGAGCAAATTTTACTGAATATAAATAGGTGTCTTTCCCCAAAGATATCGATATCTCTTCATGGAACAGATAAATTCGTATATGCTATAATGAGGTGCAAAAAAGGAGATATGTTATGTCGATTCAATTACCGAAAAACTATATACAACAGATGAAAGAGCTTCTTAAAGATGATTTTGAAGCTTATATGCAAAGTTTTGAACAAGAACGCTATTATGGTTTGCGCATCAATACAAATAAAATCAGTGTAGAAGACTTTTTGAAAATATCTCCTTTTCAATTAAAACCAATTCCCTGGGCAGATAATGGCTTTTATTATCAAGGCGATCAAAAGCCTGCCAAGCATCCATATTATTATGCGGGTTTATATTATCTTCAGGAACCTTCGGCCATGTTGCCGGCACAAGTTTTGCCGATAGAAGAAGGTGAATACGTGTTGGATACATGTGCTGCACCGGGTGGAAAAAGTACAGAGCTGGCAGCTAAATTACAGAATACTGGTTTATTATTATCCAATGATATCAGTACATCGCGCTGTCAGGGATTGATCAAAAACGTTGAATTGTCTGGCTCTTACAATACTTGGGTATGTAGCGAAGATCTTTTAGATCTTTCAAAACGCTTTAAAGAAACATTTGATAAGATTTTAGTGGATGCGCCGTGTAGTGGAGAAGGGATGTTTCGAAAAGAGCCGCATTTAATCAGCAGCTGGCAAGAAAGAGATGATACGTATTATCCACCCATTCAAAAAGACATTCTTTCCTGTGCTGTAGATATGTTGAAACCGGGAGGAAAAATCGTGTATTCGACATGCACTTTCTCAATAAAGGAAAATGAAGAAGTCATTCAGGATGTATTGCAGCGACATTCCGATCTGCATCTAGTTCCTATTTCTAAAATGCCAGGCTTTGCAAGTGGCATTGGCATGGAAGAATGTGTGCGACTCTATCCTCATAAAATAAAAGGAGAAGGGCACTTTGTGGCTCTGTTACAAAAAGAGGGGAATGCTTCTAAAAAGGTTGTCAAAAAGGAGAATTCTTCTTTACCGGAAGCCTTTAAAGAATTTTTAAAGAAATGTTCCTTTGATTTCTCTAAGGGGTGTTTTTCAATCAAGAACGATAAGATAATCTGGAGCCCTCAACAGCTTCCTGAACAGAGAAGATGGCGTTTATTACGTTCTGGCTTAATTTGTGGGGAAATCAAAAAGAATCACTTCGAGCCAAGTCAGGCTTTTGCCCTTGCTCTTAAAAAGAGTCAATTTAAAAATACAGTGGATTTATCTGTGGATGATCCCAGAGTAATCAAATATCTAAAAGGAGAAACGATTGATATCAAAGATCGGGATACAACATCAAAAGGTTGGATCTTAGTTTGTGTGGATGGGTTTCCACTGGGTTTTGGAAAGATTGATAAAGGAATCATAAAAAATAAATATGCGAAAGGATGGCGATGGCAGTGAGGCTGGATAAATTTCTTTCCCATATGGGATATGGAACTCGAAATGAAGTTAAAAACATCATCAAAAACGGATGGGTGACGATTGAAGGTAAAACCATTAAAAAAGCAGATTTTCAAGTTAAGGAAGACCAGACGGTTTATGTGGATGATGTACCCGTCTCTTATGTTCGTTATGAGTATTATATTTTAAATAAGCCGGCTGGATATGTCAGTGCAACAGAAGATACTTTGCATCCTACAGTTATGGAATTAATTCCAAGTATTCGAAATGATCTCTATCCTGTTGGTCGTCTTGACCTGGATACGGAAGGCTTATTGTTGGTTTGTAACGATGGACAGCTCACACATGAGCTTTTGTCTCCCAAAAAGCATGTTTTGAAAAAGTATTATGTAGAGTTTGAAGGAACCTTGCCGGAAAATGCCATTGTTGTTTTTGCTCAACCGATGGATTTAGATGACTTTGTCACAAAGCCTGCCCAGTTGGAGGTTTTAGATCAAGATAAAGCGTATCTTACAATCAGTGAAGGGAAGTTTCATCAAGTGAAGCGTATGTTTCTAAAGGTAGGTTGTGAAGTAACATATTTACAAAGAGTATGTTTTGGACCATTGGAACTCAAAGACCTAGAAATTGGCCAGGCTAGAGCGCTTACACCGGAGGAGATAGAATTGTTAAAAACACACAACGATTAAATATTTATTTAATGTTTATGTAAATTTTGATGTTTATATAAATCCATAGGGGTTCTAAAAATTTACAAAATCTCCTAAATCAATTATAATAACCACGCATTTTGTGTTTAGGAGAGTTTTTATTGAATTCAACGGAGGGAGATTTTGTATGATTCAGTTTTTTCAAAAAAATATAGAACCAAATAAAAAATTAAAGACTTTCGAAATAATTATCCTAATTCTATTGATCATAGGGTCTATTGTTTCGTATGGAGTAGGATTATCTAAAGTTCATTCGAATGTAGGCAATCTTCAATTTGTTCAAAGTTTGCAAATGACACGTGATACGGAACTGGAAGATTACGATGGTGAAGAAAATGCGATGTGTGATGTAACATATCGAAACGGTGATAAAGAATTGGTTATTACGTTACCTTATGAAGAATATGAGCAGCTAGATTCTGATACTATTACTGCATATGAGTTTGAAAGTGCCAATGGAACAAAGCTTTATTTTGATCATGAAGATGTCAGTCAACAAGAGGCACAGTATTCTTATGAGCAGACAATGGCCAATCAGTCCATGCCGATCTTTAACTTTGCAAATGCATCGATCATTCTGGTCTTATCTCTTTTGATCATGATGCTGTTTTCAAGACAATTTACGACCTATGAGAAATCTTGGTTTATGTCGATCATGGTATTGGCTACCATATTCTCCGTTTTATTCCCGGAAGAAAGTGCAAATGGAATCAACGGAATTCTGATCATGTGGCTGTATCTACTGGATACCTTCTTAAATATTTTGTGTGAACTTCTAATATCGAAACAATCCAGGTATAATTTCTTAGTTTCAGTACTGGTGGAAATCACTGAAATTGTCATGTCTCTCGTCTTGATGTACCGTTTTGCGACACTGGCAACGACATTGTTGTTCTGGTTGCCAATCGACATCATCAGTTACATCAACTGGTCAAGGCATAAGGACGAGGAAGAAAGCGAATTAACAGTTGTTCGTCGCTTAAAAGGATGGCAGGAAGTACTGGTGATTGCCGGAATTATCGTATGGACAGTAGTTATTGGATACTTTATCAGTGGATTGGATATTACTACAGATTTCTATCATAATCAGACACTGGAAACAGCTGTCGTCTATATTGATGCTTGTGCTTCTGCTGTTGGTATTGCCAATGGATTGTTTATCTTTTTTAGATTTAGAGAACAATGGATTGCCTGGTATATTTGTGCAGCTTTAGAAGCGGTGATCAACATTATTTCTGGACAGTATGTGTTATTGATCCTAAAGCTGGGGTACTTTACCAATACAACATACGGATATATTAAATGGAGCAAATATATCAAATCCCATCAGGAACAGGAGAAACTATCGATCTTCTGATAAATTCTTGAGGATATGATTTAGAACTGATACAATAAATTATGTAGAAAATAAGAAATGGGAGTGAAAATTATGGCTATTTCTGCAGGAGATTTTAGAACAGGATTAACATTGATCGTAGATGGAGATCCATGGCAGGTTTTAGATTTTCAACATGTAAAACCGGGAAAGGGAGCTGCCATCTTAAAGACAAAGATGAAGAACTTAAAAACAGGTAATACACAAGAACGAAATTTCAATGCCTCCACAAAGTTTGAACAGGCACAAATTTCTAAGAAGACAGCACAGTACTCTTACCAGGCCGATAATACTTACTATTTTATGGATATGGAAACATACGATACTTATGAACTGAGTGAAGATCAGGTTGGATTCAATAAGTATTTTATCGTTGAAGGGGCAGAGGTTTCTTTGATGTTCTTTGAAGGCGACTTGTTATCTGTATCCGTGCCGGAAAAAGTTGAATTGACAGTAGCCGAAACAGATGCGGCTATCAAGGGAGCACCGTCTAACCAGACCAAAGATGCTGTGACCGATACAGGACTTTCATTACGAGTTCCACAGTTCATCGAGCCAGGTGAAAAAATTATTGTATTCTCAACAGATGGGAAGTATGCAGGAAGAGCTTAATCGGCTCTTCTTTTTCACATTATGAATAAAGTCGTTTTAATTACCGGCGGGGCCTGTGGTATCGGCAGAGCTATCGCCTTAGAATTAGCCAAAAATAAATATAATATCGTGATTAACTATCTGACTTCACAAAAAGCAGCACTATCTTTAGAAGAAGAAATCGTGCAAACCTATGGAGTGCGTTGCATGTCGATTCGTGCGGATGTTTCTGATGTGGAACAGGTCGATCAGATGGTGACGAAAATAGAAAAAGAACTGGGCGGTGTTGACATCTTGATCAATAATGCGGCAATCGATCTTTCTAATTTATTCCATTTGAAGAATGCAGAGGAATTTCGCCGAACGCTGGATGTGAATGTGGTCGGTGCTTTTAACTGCAGCAAACGCGTGTATCGACATATGTTAGATCAGGAATATGGTCGAATTATAAACATTGCTTCTACAAATGGGATCAATACATATTATCCGATGTGTATTGATTATGATGCTTCTAAAGCAGCTTTGATTTCCGTAACGCATAATTTAGCTTTTGAGTTTGCTCCTTATATCCATGTAAATTGTATTGCGCCGGGATTTATCGGAACAGAAAATGAGTTGGATGGCTATGATGAAGAATTTTTAAAAGAAGAAGTGGAGAAAATAATGGTAAAGCGATATGGAGATCCAAAGGAAGTAGCCTATCTTGTAAAGTTTTTGATCAGTGAGGAAGCAGATTATATAAACAATACTGTCATACGAATCGATGGCGGCCAGGTAGGCAGTTGCTAAGTATGGGGATTATCAATTTTAAAGTCTATTCCTTTATTTTTATTGAGAAATGAAAAAAACTGGTGTTAAAATGACACCGGTTTTTATGATTAGGATGATTATAGAACTTGGATAACTTTATAATCAATAAATAATATTTACTTATTTCTATAGACAATAAATTGGTGATGACTACTCTATGTACTTTATCTTCAAATAGACGGTTTAGTGGCCCGTATCTTTTATAATCTTTTTAAATTCGTTATAAGTTTGTGTCAATTCTTCAAATAAGTGACTGTTCTTGATAAGTTTTTCGTTTGCTTCATATTCCTTTATGTAGATTTCTTCTGGTGCGGTGTATTTTAATATTTGATCCAACAATATATTTTCTTTGTATTTTTCATCTTTATCGGGATAATTCTTTTTAAAGAAAGAAATACCTTTTTCATATTCCTCTGTTAGAGTGTATAACCAAGCGATTGCCATAACATTCACACCGTATTTTTCGCGCTTATCGTATTCATAGCTGGTGGAATAACCTTTGTTTGGTTTATTTCTGGTACATGTTTCAATCAACATGTGTAGAGCTTCGTCGGCAACCTTATGTTTATATAGAAGTGCACAAATATTGGCAACTATTTCTATGCTTAATGTATTGGCGTCAAGAGGCTGATTAAAAATAGAGACGCAAAGTTGAATCGTTTCATCCTTTTTGTTGTTGATCAGAAGGCGATCGACAATTTCGCAAGCTAAGGATACTTGTGATTCTTTGATGGAGCCAAAAGGGTTATCGCTGGAAAAAATATAGTAATGGGAAGCCTTTGAAAACAAATCGTATAATTCTTTTAATAATTTACTTGCAGTGAATCCTTCTTCAGTTTTTGGATCAAATAATCTTAACTCTTTGATAAAACGCATGGCTTTAAATCGCCATTTGGATCGTTCACTTTTACTTATAATGCGATTTGGTGCAATATAGAGATCATTATTAGCGCATTTTATAAAATAATTTATTTCACTTTCCAAATTTGTGATGTCTACTTTTTCAATTTTACTTTTTTTCTTTGTTGAGTCATTTGGGTTTAGGATTAAAAGATCGATGTCCTCTTTTTTCGATTTAGGCAAAGCTTTATAAATTTCCACTAAAACTTTATCCGTTGTTTTCTTATCGTAGTTGCTAATGATATTTCTTAATTCTGCTACTTTCATATTTTGCTCCTGCTTAATATTAATCGTTCTTATCATATCATAGACAATAAGTTTATGATATAAACTAGGAATTAAAATACCTTTTTCCTCATTTTTTTCATCTTTATATTGATTCCTGTATTAAACCATGTATAATAATTTTGTTTCTTTAAATAAACTAAAAGTTTAGTGTTAGAAAACAAGGGAGAGATGTTATGAAGATTGGATCAAAGATAAAAGAACTAAGAATTCGTAATGGCTTGACACTGGAAGAGCTAGCTTCTCGCAGTGAACTGACGAAAGGTTTCCTGTCTCAATTAGAGCGAGATTTAACATCTCCGAGCATCTCTACATTGGAAGATATTCTAGAGGCATTGGGAACAAATTTAAGCGAGTTTTTCCATTCCACACCGGAAGAACAGTTAACGTTTGGAAAAAATGACTTTTTTGTTGATGAAAGAGATGAGCATACTGTGGAATGGATCGTTCCTAATGCACAAAAAAATGAGATGGAGCCTATCCGCATCACGATTCATCCCGGATGCAGTTCATTCATTATGAAGGCAAACGAGGGACAGGAGTTTGGTTATGTTCTTAGTGGACAGGTCGAATTGGTGATGGGGAAGAAAATCTATCGCCTTAAATCTAAAGAGACTTTTTATCTCAATGGAGCACGCAGCCATTTTATTAAAAATACCGGAAAAAAGGATGCAGTACTTTTATGGGTGGTAACGCCACCTATGTTTTAGAAAAGAAAAGGGGAAGTATTATGGAGAACGAAAAGAATAAACTGATTCAGTTCAAAAATGTTGTGAAAGATTTTGATGGGCAAATCGTATTAAAAGGCATTGATCTTGATATCTATGAAAATGAATTCGTCACATTATTAGGCCCTAGTGGTTGTGGTAAAACAACTCTTCTTCGTATCTTGGGAGGGTTTTTAGAACCTACGGAAGGTCAGGTCATTTTTGATGGACAAGATATATTGAAATTACCTCCTTATAAAAGAGAATTAAATACAGTCTTCCAGAAATATGCTTTGTTTCCACATATGAACGTATACGACAATATTGCGTTTGGATTAAAAATAAAGAAGATGAGCAAAGACATTATTGAACAAAAAGTAATGAAGATGTTAAAACTTATTAATTTGGAGGGATATGAAAAGAAAAATGTAACGCTTCTTTCCGGGGGACAGCAACAACGTGTTGCGATTGCCCGGGCTCTGGTCAACGAGCCATCGGTATTGCTTTTGGATGAACCTTTGGGTGCACTGGATCTTAAATTACGTAAAGAGATGCAATACGAATTAAAACGCATTCAACAAGAAGTGGGTATCACATTTATCTTTGTAACACATGACCAGGAAGAGGCTTTAACGATGTCTGATAAAATCGTAGTCATGAAAGAGGGTGAGATCCAACAAGTAGGAACGCCGCAGGATATTTATAATGAACCTGTGAATCGCTACGTAGCCAACTTTATCGGAGAAAGCAATATTGTTCCGGGGCGTATGTTAGAAGATAAAAAGGTGCGCTTTGATGATATTACTTTTGATTGTGTGGATGTAGGATTTAAGGAAAATGAACCGGTGGACGTTGTGATCCGTCCGGAAGATATAGATATTGTACCGGTGGATCAGGGTAAAATGACAGGTACGGTGGAAAATGTATTGTTTAAGGGCGTTCATTATGAAGTCATGGTCGAAACAGTACCTGGGACACACGTAACGGTAAACATGCATGTACGCAAAAATGAGAATATTTTAAGTGAAGATGGCAAAGAGGCTATAAGTGCGAATGATTTCTATCTGGATTTGGAAGACATGAAAGATATTGATGACAAGGAAATTGTAGCACGTGCTGATGCACAGGCCTGGAACCCACAAACGGATGAATATATCTCTATCAAGGTCGATACAGATCTGAAAGAAGAAATTGGTGAGTACAGTGTCACTTTCTCTACTGGTTCAGGATTGCAGGTCACACGTAAGATTTGGGTTATAGATCAAAGAGTGGTTGAAAATAAAAAGGCGAATGAAGCTGTCAGCGCTTTTAACTTTTTTAAATCCAAAGATGAAATCTCTGAATCGCCGGCTTTAGATACAGATTTGAAAACATGGGCCAATGCGCAAGGGTGGAAATTAGATAATGAAGAAGAAACGATTGACCTAAGTGTTGATTATGATTTTGACCCGGAGAACATTACGGAGGGAGTATATAAAGTTACTTTTTGGACAACCGGACGTGAATTTAAAATTCATACAACGGATTTTGTGGAAGAAGGAAAAGAAGTCGGACTGACTTTCTTCCCGGAAGATATTCATGTTATGGAGAAGATGGGATTCTAATGCGCAATTTCAGACAATTGGCCATTCCTTATATAGTTTGGGCCGTTTTGATGCTGTTTCTTCCGATGCTGTTGATCTTATTGTATTCTTTAATGTCACAGGGAAACAGTATTGTTTCTTTTCAGTTAACTTTTAATAACTATATAAAGTTTTTTACAGATCCGGATTTTTTACTGATTCTATGGCGTTCATTGGGCATTGCACTGGAAACAACGGTGATCTGTTTGGCGATCGGATATCCTATTGCTTATTTTATTTCGCGAACTTCACAGAAAACGCAAAATATTTTGATTTTAGCAATTACGCTGCCGATGTGGATCAATATGTTGGTTCGTACATATGCCTGGATCGGTATTTTATCCGGTGATGGGCTTGTTTCCAGCATTTTAAGTTTGTTTGGCTTGGAAAACACAGAGCTTCTCTATACACAAACAGCTGTTTTAATTGGTATGGTTTATAACTTTTTGCCATTTATGATTTTACAGATTCACACTTCTTTAACAAAGATGGATAAAAGTTTGCTGGAGGCTGCCAGTGATTTAGGAGCGAATCGAGTACAAACTTTTTTGCGTGTGATCTTTCCTTTATCTTTATCCGGGGTAGTGAGTGGGATTACGTTGGTTTTCTTGCCGGCCGTATCTTCGTTCTTTATTCCTAAGTTGTTAGGGGGAGGACAGTTCTTCCTGATCGGTAATGTGATCGAAAATCAATTTATTACTGTGGGGGAATGGAATTTTGGATCTGCGATTTCTATGATCATGGCGGTAATCATGATGTTGTTGATGATGGTGGTTCGTAAAGTGGACGCCCGCGTAGGAACACAGGAGGACTAACCATGCCAAAAGAAAGAAAATTAATAGGTAAGGTGTTGACGATCTTAGGTATTGCGTTTTTCTATCTACCCATTGTATTTATGATCGTATTCTCCTTTAATGAATCGAAATCATTAACACATTTTACCGGTTTTTCGACAAAGTGGTACCAGGCTATGTTGGAAAACCACAGCATGATGGAATCTTTATATGTTACGATCGTCATTGCCTTACTGGCCACACTGATATCGACTATCATTGGTACGATTACAGCCATAGGTCTTTCTCGGTCTCGTAAGATTATCAAAAATCTGGTGCAGCAAATCAATGATTTCCCATTGATGAATCCGGAAATTGTTACTGCCATTGGTTTGATGTTGTTGTTTATTACGCTGCAGGTGGAAAGGGGATTTACAACTTTGTTGTTAGCTCATATTTCCTTCTGCATTCCCTATGTGATGTTGAGTGTGATGCCAAAAATTCGTAGTTTGGATCCGAATTTAGCGGATGCGGCTATGGATTTAGGATGTACACCGTTTCAGGCGTTGTATAAAGTCATTGTTCCGCAAATCATGCCGGGTATCGTATCGGGTGCACTGATTGCCTTTACCATGTCTTTTGATGATTTTATTATCAGTTACTTTACAACGGGTGGAGGTGTTAAGAACTTAAGTATCATTGTTTATACAATGTCTAAACGTGTGAATCCAAGTATCAATGCAATCAGTACGCTGGTTGTCGTATTTATTACCATTGTATTGGCATTAGTCAATATCTTGCCAATCGTTGCCAGGAAAAGAGCCGGTAAGCCTAAAAATAAGCCGTTACGTTATGGGATTACAGCAATTATCGTCGCCTGTCTTGGCTTTGGCCTTTTCCAGTTTGGTTCATCAACAGGGAATAAGCCCTATGCAGGGCAGACTTTACATGTCTATAACTGGGGAGAATACACAGGTGAAAATGTCATTGGAATGTTTGAAGAGATGACCGGTGCTAAAGTAGTTATGGATATTTTTGACTCAAATGAACAAATGTATATCAATGTGGCAAACGGAGAAAGCTATGACATTTTAGTGCCTAGTGATTATATGATCGAACGTTTGATTCAAGAAGATCTTTTGATGAAACTTGATAAAAAGAAGATTCAACCGGCATTAGATCGTTATGTAGATGATGTGATTGGATTGCCGTATGATCCAAATAATGATTATTCAGTACCTTATTTCTGGGGAAGTGTAGGTATTGTATATGATAAAACGAAAGTTTCAGAAGAAGATTTGGAAAAAGAAGGCTATAACATATTCTTAGATCAGAAGTATAAAGGTGACATTTATTTATATGATTCAGAACGTGATTCCTTTATGATGGCTTTAAAAGCGCTTGGCTATTCTATGAATACAACCGATCAAAAAGAATTAGATGAAGCATATCATTGGCTTTTAGAATGTGTTGAAACCATGGAACCGGAAATCGTGACCGATGAAATTATCGATAATATGGCACAAGGGCGAAAAGCCTTGGGGTTGATCTATAGTGGAGATGCTGCCTACGTCATGAGTGAAAATGAGGATATGGGATTCTATATGCCGAAAAGTGGAACAAATTTGTGGAGTGATGCGATGGTTATCCCTAAAAATGCGAAAAATCCAGAACTTGCTTATGAGTTTATCGACTTTATCAGTGATTACGAGGCATCTATGGATAATTCCAGCTACGTAGGTTATACATCTTCGAATCAGGAAGTTTTTGATGAATTGTCCGGCAAGGATGGTTTGTATGAAGGAATCGATGCATATGTACCGCGTTCCGGCTACAAACTAGATGAAGTCTTTGAGTATCACGAGGATATACGAGTGATTATGGCCAATCTTTGGTCAAGAGTAAAAATTGCCGCCAGCAATGCACAATAAAGGAATTTTGAATAGAGTTTCTAAAAAAATAGAAACTCTATTTTTTTTGTACAACTTTTGGATTATTTCTAAAGAGTTTTAGCTGATCTGATCATATGTAAAATAGTATCGGCAGGTATCTTATTTGCAATATTATCCTGAGTAATATCATTATGTTGATGGACTTTCAAAAATAGAAAAGAATTGGAAGTTTGGCATTAAGAATCTGGAATCATAAAGAAAAAAGATATAGATAGAAAAACAGAAGGGACAGAAATACAGGCTCTGCAAAAATGATTTTAATATTTTGCCGATAAAAAAAATCCCGACTGTTGTGTCGGGGATTATCTTTGTTGGTCGATGCTTTGATACCCATAGAAAGGATGTACGGTTTGAATAGCCAAAGATGTATATTTGAAATCTTCTAGTTGTTCTTTCTGTACTCGAAAATCGGTGATCAACAGATCGAACACATCTGCTTTGGCAACGCTGAACTGGTGGATATTGGCAACTTTGGTCGCATCAGCTAAGAGAATCTTTTTTCCCGTGCAGCGAGAGATCATCGCTTCATTGATGGAAACTTCCGGCAGGATGGCTGTTGTCATTCCGATTTCGGCATCAATACCGCTGCAGCCTAAAAAGCTCTTGTCGGCAGAAACGCGGTTGACGTTGTTTAAGGCAAAATCACCGACCATGCTTTCTTTGGGATATCGTATTTCTCCGCCGGTCAAGACAACAGTGATTTTTGGATCATGATCGATGAATAACGCTTTTCCATTATTGGTAATGACGGTCACGTGCTTGTCATGAATGTACCGAAGCATCAATAGCGCAGTTGAACTGGTGTTGATAAATATCGTGTCGCCCTCTTCTACCAGATTTGCCGCATATTTGGCGATCGCATGTTTATAAGGTTCATTATTGTCTTTGATCTGGTTGTTATCGACAAAGGATTGAATCAGTCTGGCTCCGCCATAATAGCGGATAACAGCCCCCATATCTTCCCAATATTGCAGATCGCGGCGTATGGTCAAAGGTGCTACATTAAGTTCTTTTGCCAGCTCTTCCACGTTCACTTTTCCTTGTATTTGGATCTTTTCCATGATTTTTTTACGTCGTGCATCGACGATTTCTTTACTCATTTTCATGATTTACCACCTCGATGATTTTTGAAGTTCCTCCGATTTCCCGAATCTTTTTTATACATTCTTCTTCCATGGAACGATTGTGCATGACTCTGCAAAGATTGCTGAACTGGTAATAATAATGAAGCTTTTCACGATTGTTCATGTTTTGTGTATTTGTCTTTTTAAAGCAGTTAAAGCTTTGCTTGTAGTCTTTTCTACTAAATAAGTAAAGGGCATCAATAAAGTCCCAATTATATAAAGGTGATAATTTGTGTCCCTTTACTTTGGCATCTTTCATACGGATGATCTTTGTATATTCTTCCTGAACAATTTTTGTATCTTTTAATAGAAAATGTGCATATAACTGGTTATAATGCCAGATCAGAAGATTATCTATATTTTGATGAAACATTTTATAATGAGTTTCCAATGTTTTTAACAGTGAAGAAGCATCTAACATATCGGCATAATACAAAGTGTCATAAATCACCTTAGAAGAATTATAAGCCTTAAATATATCTTTTTTTAAAAGATCATCATATTCTTTTTTCCCTTTTTGCGGCATCGCATCATAGGCAATCGTTTGAATTGCGTGTTGATATAAATGACGTAAACATTCAGCATAAAGCGCTATGGAAAATATCAGGATAAAAAGTATGCCAAATAATAATTTTTGACTGAACTTTTGTGCCGTCATGATAATATAGATAGAATAGATGGCAAAGATGATATAAATGATGCCCATAATAAAGTTGCGGGCTTCCTGTGGAAATGCGGCTCTTTTCATGGTGATGCCTCCTTATACTCGTATTATATGAATAAGAGTTCGTAAAGTCAACGAAAATTATTCAATTAAATATTCATATAAAATAAAGTAAGCGATTACAACAATCATAAAATAGTTAAAACATTCATAAAACGTGGTTGTCGTTTATTTCGAATTTTATTATAGTAAGACTGTCAAAACAACCATGGTTATTTGAAAGAGGAAAGAAGGGCAAAACGAGAATGAGCAAAGTAGATGAGATCACAAGAGAATCCTGGATCTTAGGCACATTCCCGGAATGGGGAACTTGGCTTAATGAGGAAATAGAACAGGAAGAAGTAAAACCGGGTACGGTGGCAATGTGGTGGTTAGGCTGTACCGGAATTTGGTTTAAAACACCACAGGCAAACATTACTGTCGATCTTTGGGCCGGTAATGGAAAAAGAACGCATGGCGATGGCAAAATGAAGGTAGGACATCAGATGGCAAATATGTGCGGATGCCGAAACATGCAGCCAAATTTAAGAGCTGTACCTTTCGTTATCGATCCATTTGCGATCAAACAGGTGGATGCGGTATTGGCTACACATTATCATCAGGATCATATGAGTGCAGAGTATGCCAGTCATGTTTTAAAAAGTGGTATGATGACTACAGATGAAAATGGAAAAGAAATGCCGGTTCCTTTTATCGGACCAAAAAAATCGGTCGAATTATGGCAAAAATGGGGTGTTCCGGCCGATCGATGCCTGACGGTTCGACCTGGAGATACCATTAAGATCAAAGATATCGAAATTGTTGTTTTGGATTCTTTTGACAGAACATGTATTGTCACAACGGATTCTACAGGCCCAGATCGTGAAGACCTCAGAGGAAAATGTCCAACAGATATGGATGATAAAGCGGTGAATTATCTGATCAAGACACCGGGCGGAAATATTTATCATTCCGGCGATTCTCATTATTCGATCTATTATGCGAAACACGGAAAAGATCATGATATCGATGTCGCATTTGGATCGTATGGAGAAAACCCTGTTGGAATGCAGGACAAAATGACTTCCATTGACATTTTGCGTATGGCGGAAGCTTTACAGACAGATGTAGTGATTCCAATCCACTATGATGTTTGGACAAATTTTAAAGCGGATCCACAGGAAATCAATTTGTTGTATAACTACAAAAAAGATGTGCTGGATTACAAATTCCATCCGTTTATCTGGGACGTAGGAGGAAAATATGTATATCCGACAGATAAGAACAAACGTATGTATCATTATCGCCGCGGTTTTGAAGATTGTTTTGAAGAGGAACAAAATATCCCATATCGTTCCTGTCTGTAATGCTTAAGGAAATTGTAGAAAAAGGGTTTTACACTTTTAAGGATTCATTCGCATCCTGGGAAGATGCAGTTCGCGGCAGTTATGAACCATTACAAAAGTGTAAGATAGTCGATTACACTTATATCAATAATGTGATCGAATGCGTAAAAAAATATGGACCATATATAGTCATTGTTCCAGGGATCGCCATGCCTCATTCAACAGAAGGCGCTGATGGATGTTATGGAACAGCGATATCTTTTATGAAAGTGGAAACACCGGTCGATTTTGATCCGCAGGACGAAGAGAAAAAGGCAACTTTGTTTTTCTCTTTGGCAGCCATGGATCATGAAGAACATCTAAAGAATATTCAAGCTTTGATGGAAACGTTAATGAATGAAGATATCGTCGAAGCATTGAATCAATGTAAGACACCGCAGGAACTAAAAGAAATCGCAGATCAGTTTGAATCATAATAATATAATTAGATAATAGGAAAGGTATAGGTTATGAACATAATAATGGGTATTTGGGATTTCTTTGCGGCCAATATCCTGACACAGCCGGCATACTTTATAGGGCTGATCGTCTTTATTGGATATTTATTGTTGAGAAAACCGGTATATGAAGCATTTTCAGGATTTATCAAGGCGACCGTTGGATATATGATCCTGGCGGTAGGTTCCGGTGGTTTGGTTAACAACTTCCGTCCTATTCTGGTTGGATTAAAAGATCGCTTTAATTTAGATGCCATGGTTATTGATCCATACTTTGGACAAAATGCGGTAACAGCAGGCTTACAGGAACAGTTTGCGAGAACATTCTCACAGGTCATGTTGCTGCTGTTGATCGCATTTATCATGAACCTGATTTTGGTACGTTTAAAGAAATGGACCAAGATGCGTGCCGTATTTACAACAGGGCACGTACAGATGCAGCAGGCGGCCACAGCTTTCTGGCTGATCTTATTCTGCTTCCCAACTTTAGGGGATACACAGATTTTGTTGATTATGGCTGTTGTTCTGGGCTTGTATTGGGCCGTGGGTTCCAACTTAACGGTTGAAATCACACAGGAGTTGACCGAAGGTGGAGGCTTTGCGATTGCGCACCAACAAATGTTTGGAATTGCTTTGTTTGGAAAGATTGCAGAGAAAATGCGCTCCAGCAAATCTAAGAGCCTGGATGAATTGAAGTTTCCTGGATTCTTATCCATCTTTAATGAAAATATGGTAGCCACTTCCATTTTGATGTTCTTGTTCTTTGGTGCCATCTTACTGGTGCTGGGGCAGGATTATCTGGTTGCCGGTGGATTTATGAAAGAAGGAGCCAATTTCTTCTTCTATATCATGACGACATCTTTAAACTTTGCGGTATATTTGGCAATTCTGCAGCTTGGTGTACGAACTTTCGTTACCGAGTTGACCAATTCGTTCCAAGGTATTTCAAATTCTTTCTTGCCAGGTGCTGTTCCAGGCATCGATTGTGCAGCGGTCTTTGGATTTGGTAGCGCCAATGCGGTAACCGTTGGATTCTTGATGGGTGCTTTAGGACAATTTATTGCGATCATGACTTTATTGTTGATGAAATCACCGACACTGGTTATTGCCGGATTTGTACCGGTGTTCTTCGATAATGCGGTCATTGCGGTTTATGCGGATAAAAAAGGTGGTATCAAAGCAGCTTTGATTCTTCCATTCATCTGTGGTCTGCTTCAAGTATTTGGATCGGCTTTGATTGCCGGTTGGGTTGGACTTGCACAATACGGCGGCTACTTAGGTATGTTTGACTGGGCAACTGTATGGCCAATGTTTACCGTTGTCATGAAGTTTGCCGGCTATATCGGTGTTGCCATTGTCGTAATCGTATTACTTGCGATTCCACAACTGCAGTATCGTTCTCATCCGGATACATATTTCCTGATTACAGAAGACTATGATGCGTATCTGGAAAAGAAACAACAAAAAGAAGCTGCGAAGCAATAATCTATAAAAAGGGAAAGAGGAGAATAGTATGTCAAAGAAATACAAATTATTAGTTTGCTGCGGAAATGGAGCCGGCACAAGTATGATGATCAAGTTGAATGTGGAAAAGGTGACCAAGAAAATGGGGCTGGATGTACAGGAGATTCGTCATTGTGCGGTGTCCGAAGGAAAATCAGCGGCCAGTGGATACGATATCGTTCTGTGCTCTAAAAATTTTGTCAGTATGTTTGCCGATGCTGAAAAGAGGGGTACTAAGATCGTTGGCTTGAAAAATGTCATGTCAGCCAAGGAAATCGAAGAAGGATTACTCGCCGCAACAGCTGAATAACATAAAAAGCTGCCAACGGCAGCTTTTCTTATACCTAATTTTGATGAAAAAAGGAGAAAAAAATGAAGATCGAGAAAAAACACTTAGACGATATCAAGCGCTGCTACTGCGCCAGCAATATCTGTATGAACGGTGAAAACCATATCCTTCTGGCCAGCGAGGATCCCGATATCGCCTGCAACATGTACAGCGGAAAAGACTTTGAGACAAAGGAAACGGTATGGACCCATCCCGGTGGCTGCATGTCCATTATCCCCATCCCCAACAAAGAGAAGGAATTCCTGGCCGTTCAGGAGTTCTATCTGAAGGTGTCCCCGTCTTTAGCCAAGATCGTATGGGGAAAGTACGATGACGAAAAGGGTTGGCAGATCAAAGACGTCCTGTCTTTACCGTATATCCACCGTTTCGATATCTATGAGGTCGATGGTGCCAACTACTTTATCGGGGCCACCATCGCCACCTCCAAGAAGGAAAAGAACGACTGGTCCGTACCGGGATGCATCTATATCGGAAAGCTGCCCGATGATCCATCCCAGGGTATCGAACTAAAGATCCTCAAAGACGGTCTGTTTCGAAATCACGGCTACTGGCATGGAAAGGAAAACGGAAAGGATGTCGGCTACTTCGGCAGTGATCAGGGCATCCTGAAAGTGACACCGCCGGAAAGGGAAAATGGAGAATGGAAGACCGAGTTCATCCTGGAGGGACAGATCGGTGAGATCGCCACGTCCGACCTGGATGGTGACGGTATCGAAGAGATCATGACCATCGAACCGTTCCATGGCAACTCCATCCAGATCTATAAGAAGGAAGAAAACGGCTATAAGAAAGTATGGACCTATGACAATACCATCGACTTTGCCCATACCCTGGTGGGAACGACCCTATGCGGCAAACCGTCCTTTGTGGCCGGCGTACGAAGAGAAGAGGCGGAACTGTTCTATGTGCAGTATATGGACGGAGCCTACAAGGCAACCGTCATTGAAAAAGGGGTGGGACCGGCCAACCTGTGCGTGGTCCATGAAAAAGACCGGGATCTGATCGTCAGTGCCAACCATACGGCCAATGAAGCGGCGGTCTATGTGGTCACGGAGGAATAGACGATGCTGGAGAAGATGAAACAGGAAGTCCTGGAAGCCAATCTGCTGCTTCCCAAATATGGACTCATTACCTTTACCTGGGGCAATGTCAGTGCCATCGACCGGGAAAGGGGGATCGTGGCCATCAAACCAAGCGGTGTCGATTACGATACGATGAAGGCCGAA
>ENA-ORUM01000466-ORUM01000466.1-human-gut-metagenome-genome-assembly--contig:-NODE-466-length-49077-cov-7.240280_pt1 | contig 49077 bp, 42 predicted proteins | sample MGYA00242083_ERZ509217 | MGnify/ENA primary metagenome ERZ509217 (study PRJEB26280, sample SAMEA2338831) | human gut metagenome | biome: human gut; feature: human-associated habitat; material: faeces...
GGGACTTTCTCCAGAAAGTCCCCTCCTCCCCCCTTCGATCTTCCTCCCCCGCTCACCATCCGGCCCCCAAACGATTGTAAAGGGTGCCTTAACAATTTTTTACATCGGACGGCGTAAAGTTCATATCCGGTTAACATTAGCCGCCTATCATGCCTTCAAATGAACAAGGATGCCAACCTTGCCGTAGTGGCAGGGTGTTCCATAACCCGTAGCAGAAGGAGCATACGATGCCCAGTTCTCGCAGGGAGTTCATGAAGGCTGCGGCCCTTACCGGCGCCCTTGCCGTGTCTGGCCGCTTGTTGGAAGGCGAAGCCGGAGCCGCGACGCCCCCCATCGACAAGGATCTCGACGGCGTGATCGAAATGCACGTACATGCCGATCCCGATGTCCGGGCCCGTTGCATCGACCAGCTGACGCTGACCCGGCAGTGCAAGCAGAACGGCTATCGCGGGATCATGTACAAGTGCCACGATTTCATCACCAACGACATCGCCTATCTGTTGCGGGCCACGGTGCCCGGCATCGAGGTATTCGGCGGGATCGCGCTCAACAGGAACTACGGCGACACGGTCAACGTGCAGGCCGCCAAGATGGCTACGCAGGTCACCGGCCATTACTGCCGCTGCATCTGGATGCCGACCTACCAGTCGGCGTTCGACATGCGGAAGAAGGGCGGCGGCGTGCCCGTGCTCGACGCGCAGGGGAAGGTGTTGCCCGAGGTCGTCAAGGTCATGGAAATCTGCGCCGACGCCGACATCATTTTCGCCACGGGGCACTCCTCTCCCGACGAATGCGTCGTGCTCACCGCCAAGGCCAAGGAAGTGGGCGTCAAGAAGGCGGTCGTCACGCACGCGAGCCAGGCCCCGTGGAAGTTGTCGATGGATCAGGCCAAGGCCTGTATCGACAACGGCGCGTATCTGGAACACAGCGTGCTGCCGTACTTCAAGGGCCCTCATGCGGTGATTCCGGGGTACCGGGAACAGCCGCAGGTCACGATGGAGGAATTCGCCTCGTACATCGCCCTCGCCCCGGATCGGCAGTTCATCAGCACGGACCTCGGGCAGGCGCTCAACCCCAACCCCGTCGACGGGATGCGCACGTTCATCACCGGGCTGCGCAAGGCCGGGGTGAAGGACGACGTGCTGAACGCCGTTACCCGGAAGACCCCGGCCATGCTGCTGGGGCTGGACTAGCCTTCCGGCGCGCAGGGGATCACAAAGTCTGTAAGGGAGTTCCGGCACCAGGCCGGATCAGGAGAATGTACCTTTAACCCAGGAGAAAGCTATGCTTACGTATTTGAAGCATATGGCTCTCGCGGCGGCTGCCGCCCTCTGTGCGGCACCGGCGGCGCAGGCAGCCGATCAGCCGCAGGAATGGGAGCTCATCAATCCCACCGGCGAGATCGAAAAGGTCGCCGTGGAACCGGCCAAGCGGATCACGGCGCTTGAGGGCAAGACCATCGCCTTGCGCTGGAACGGCAAGAACAACGGCGATCTGGTGCTCGACCGCCTTGCCGAACTGCTGGCCAAGAAGTATCCCACCGCCAAGGTCGTGAAGACGTACCGCGACATGGCCGATCAGAACCTGAACAAGATTTCCGCCACGCAGGACGAGTCCATGCGTATCGTGAAGGCTGTAGCCAGCGTGAGGCCCGACATCGTCATCGCCTCACAGGCCGACTGAGGCAGCTGTACCTCATGGCTGGTAGTTGACCAGTCCAATCTTGAAAAGTCCGGCATTCCCACTGTCACCATCGTTACCGACCCCTTCCTGACCCTTTCGCGCGGCACCCAGAAGAGCCAGGGCCTCACCGACATGTGCTTTGTGACGGTCCCCCATCCTCTGGGCATGATCTCCAAGGAAGAAGTCAACGCCAAGGTCGACGCGGCGTTTGACGACATCGTGAAGGCGGCCACCGCCTGGACCCCGTCCAAGGAAAAGCAAGACGCCCAGGTCAAGCCCTATCCCGCCAAGCGGTTCAAGTTCTCCGGCACCTACGCCGATGTGAACGACATGTTCCAGAAGCGCAAGTGGTCCCTCAGCCTGCCCATCGTCCCGCCCACCGTGGACAAGGTGGCGGCCATGCTCAAGGGCACCAAGCGCAATCCCGCCGAAGTCCTTTGGGTCGTGCCTCCCCGTCAGGGCATGTTGACCGTCGAGCTTGTCGCCGCCCTCGGCGTCATGGCCGGAGCCAAGCCCGAACACATGCCGCTGCTCATCGCCACGGTGGAAGCCATGGCCGATCCCGTCGCCGCGTGGCGCGGCCCGACGACCACCACCGCCGCCACCGTGCCCGTGTTCTTCATCAGCGGACCCATCATTGACAAGCTGAAGCTCAACCCCGGCACCGGCACCGCCGGAGGCGAAAACCCGGTGACCAACGCCCTCGGCTATTTCGTCAACCTCGTCGGCGACGTGGTGGGCGGCTCCGTGCCCCCGAACTTCGACAAGAGCACGCACGGCTCCTCGGCCGACCTCGTGGCCATGGTATTCACGGAAAACGCCAAGGAAAACCCGTGGAAGACGACCTACGCCGAAGAAGCGGGCTTCAAGCCGGGCGACAGCATCGTGACGCATTTTAGCGCCTATCTCGGCAACGCCAACATCGACCATGACAGCAAGACCGGCCAGCGCCTCCTGACCACCCTGTCCACCGGGCTGCTCGGATCGGCTTCCGGCCTCGCCTCCTGCCTTGCCGACTACGATGCCACCTATGCCATCAACAACAAGGTTTCCTTCGCGTTCATCGTCCTGTGCCCCGAGCACGCGGCGACCATCGCCAAGGACTTTCCGGACCAGCGGGCCGCCCGCGACTTCATGCGGGAAACGGCGGCCATGCCGTACAAGTTCTACTCGCAGGAAACCTGCGTTCCGGGCAAGGACTTCGGTCCCTATGACGAAAACACCTTCATCCCCCGCTTCAAGAAGACCGAATCCATCAAGTTCTTCGTCTCGGGCGGGCCGGGCAAGCAGTCCCAGATCTGGGTACCCTTCCCGCAGGTGTTCAAGCCCGTTTCCAAGAAGATAGCCGAATAGCCGTCCACCCTCAAACACAGCCGGATCTTTCCCCCCAAAGATCCGGCTGTCCCTTATTCGCCCCGCTGCCCGCACGGAAAGATCATGGTCACGGAGAACCCGCGCGGCTTCTCGTTGGCGCAGAAAACCGAACCGCCGCACTGTTCGATGCTGTTCCTGATGATGGCCAGCCCGAGGCCCGAGCCGCCCGGATGTTTGCGCTGCGCCTCGGCTCCCCGGAAGAAAGGCTCGGTCAGCGAAGGGAGCTCGGCTTCGGGCACGCCGTCGCCCGAGTCGACCACCCGCAGCAGCACAGCGTTGTCCACGGGGCGGAACCCGGTCCGCACCCGGATGGGCCCTTTGGAGCCCGCGTAGGTCACGGCATTGCGCAAGGCGTTGCTTACGGCGCGGCGGATGCAGCCCTTGTCCCCCCAGACCACGAGATTTTCGGGGATGTCCATGCGGATGTCCGCATCCGCCGGGAAATTGCGCCGCAGATCCGCGAGCAGGGGCAGGAGGAGCACTTCCTCACAGGATGCGGGCTGCGGCGCGGACTGGGCGCGCAAAAACTCCAGCACGTCGTCGGTCAGCTGCGTCAGGTTGTCCAGCTCCCTCATGACGCGGCGGACGCGCTCCCGGTATTCTCCCTCGGATTTCTTTTCCAGCACGGCAAGGCCGAGGTCGCAGTGCCCGAGCGACGTATTGAGCTCGTGGGCGATGTGCCGGATGAACTGGCGCTGGCCCGCCATCTGCTGGTTCAGGCGGCGGGTCATGGTGCCGAGCGCCCGGCTCAGGCGGCCTATCTCATCCTGCCGCGCGGCATTGACGGGCAGGGGCGGGACGCCGCCCGGATTCCCCTCGGCGGCGATGCGTTCGGCATAGTCGGCCATGCCCAGGAGGGGCCTCGCAAGGTGCCAGACGAAAGGGGCCCACCACAGGCAGGACAGGCCGATGATCCCGAGCGCCACAAACAGCGCCAGCCGGAAGTTGAAGAAAAGCCCCCGCCCGGTGAAGTCGTCGGATTCCACCGCCAGCAGCAGGTAATGGGCCTCATGGTTGGCGTCGGGGACAAAGAGGGTCCGGGCGTACCAATACCCCGTCGGGCTCCCCTGCCGGGCGAAGATGGCCGGAGGGGTGGGGGCGAGACCGGTTTCGGTCTGGTAGTCCTCGCTGCCCCTGAAGACCTTGGAGGGATCGGGGCAGAGGGTGAAGGGCGTGCGCGGGATGCGCTGGGCCGTTTCGAGGATGGCGAGGGGGACGAAATCCCCGGCGAAGTACAGCCACGGATCGTCGAGGCTGACCAGATGGAATTGCAGGCCCGGCCTGTCGTAAGCCTTGACGATGGCGCTCCATTCCTGCGTGGAGCGGTATTGCAGCTCGGTGCTGAGCACCCGGAACACGTTTTCCACATTGGAGCTGAACAGCGAGGCAGGCACGAGCCCGTAGGTGTTGCTGAACAGCACGAAGAAAACGAACCCGCCGCCCACCAGCGCGATGAGCAGCAGGTTGAGCAGAAGCCACGCCAGCATTTTGGAGTAGAGCGACTTCAACATGGCTCTCCCCGGCTACCGGATGAGGGAATAGCCGACGCCTCGCAGCGTCCGGATATACTGCGGCGATCCGGTGTCCTCGCGCAGTTTGCGCCGCAGCGAGGAAATGTGCACGTCGATGGAGCGGTCGTATTTGTTGAAGTCCCGTTCGGCGGTGATGCGCAGGAGATCCTCGCGGGAAAAGACGCTTCCCGGTTCGGAAATGAGCGTGAAGAGGATCTGGAATTCCGAAACGGTCAGGTTGAGCGGTTCGCCGTGAAGGAAGGCTTCCTTGGTGTGGTTGTTCACGGTGAGGTCGCGCACGCGGAGGATATCCCTGCCGTCCGTTTTTTCCGGCGGCGCGCTTTCCTGCTCCGGAGCGCAGCGCCGCAGCACGGCCCGGATGCGCGCCAGCAGTTCCCGAGAGGAAAACGCCTTGGGCACATAGTCGTCCGCGCCGATTTCCAGCGCGATGATGCGGTCGGTTTCCTCATTGTGCGCCGAGAGCATGACCACGGGTGGGGACTGCATCCTCCGGATGCGGCGCAGCACGTCCAGCCCGTTGATGTCGGGCAGGAACATGTCGAGCAGGATCAGATCGAAGGCGCGCCTGTCCAGAATGTCGAGGCCGGATTGCCCGTCATGGGCGCAGGTGAGGCTTATGGAGTTCAGTTCCAGATAATCGTTCAAAAGGGAACAAAATTCCGGATCGTCATCGATGAGGAGAATCCTGACGCCTGAAATCGCAATGTCACCGGGCATATGGGGCTCCTTGTACGGAACGCTGTGGATGGCATGGGCTAAACGCTAGTCTTTTTCCCGGCGTTTGTCATGTCCGGCACGGGAATGGCTCAACAAAAGGGAAGAAAAAGCCATCATCCCGAAAAGAAAGGCACATCCGGAATGCCCCCGGTTGCATCCCGCGGTGGGTGCAGGCATGGGTGAACCCATGCGGGAGCGCTTGCGGAGGCGGGAGAAGGCCGCTGACCGGGGCGGAAACACGTCTCGGGAGCAGGTGATGACGGATAACCGTCATGGATTAAATGTGATTTGCTTGATGACGGGTGTGCTTCCAGCGCTGCCCGCGCAGCGCCGGGACAGGCGCCGCATCCGGGCCTTTGCCCGCCTCACCGCAGGGCAATGCCCCTTGCCGGGGGAGGGCCGCCGCGCCGGGAGGCTGTCCGATGGTTCCTGGTATCTTAACAAAACTTTACATTGCCCGAATGTAAAAATTACAAAAAGCACAAACTGGGTTTACAGCGCTTCTTCATAATGGCTCCAGTCAAGCCCGGCAGCCGGTCGGGCGGAGATAGAGAAAAGGAGTAGGACTATGCAAAGGACGTTCAGAGGACTGATCCTGTCCGCTGCCGCGGCGTGCCTCGTGATGCCCGCAATCGCGGCTCCGGGGGCGCAGGCGGCGGAGAAGCCGCAGGAGTGGGAACTGGTCAACCCGGCGGGCATCATCGAGAAGGCGTCGGTCGATCCGGCCAAGCGGATAGCCTCGCTCGACGGCAAGACGATCGCCTTGCGCTGGAACAGCAAGCACAACGGCGACGTGGTGCTGAACCGTCTGGCCGAGCTGCTGGCGAAGAAGTACCCCAGCGCCACGATCGTCAAGACCTATGAAACCGACAAGAGCCTGAACGCGATTTCCGGGACGGCCACCGAATCCGAACGCATCGCCAAGGCCGTGGCCTCGGTGAAGCCGGATCTGGTCATCGCCTCCCAATGCGACTGAGGCAGCTGCACCTCATGGCTGGTAGTTGACCAGTGCAATCTCGAAAAGATGGGCGTCCCCACGGTAACAATCGTAACCGACCAGTTCGTAACCCTCGCCCGCGGCACGCAAAAGAGCCAGGGGCTGACGGACATGTGCTTCGTCACGGTGCCGCATCCCATTGGTATGCTCCCCAAGGAGCAGGTCGACGCCAAGGTCGACGCCGCCTTCGGCGACATCGTCAAGGCCGCGACCCAGTGGCAGCCCGTCAAGGAAAAGGAAGCCGCCCAGGAGTCCCCGTATCCTGCCAAGACCTTCAAGTTCACCGGAACCTACGCCGACGTGAACAAGCTGTTCGCCAAGCGCAAGTGGTCGCTTTCGCTTCCCATCATCCCTCCCACCGTTGATCGGGTGCGGGAAATGCTCAAGGGTACCAAGCGCGCCCCCTCCGAAGTGCTGTGGGTCGTCCCGCCCCGCCAGGGCATGCTGACTGTCGAGCTTGTGGCCGTCCTCGGCGTCATGGCCGGGGCCCAGCCCGAGCACATGCCCCTGCTGCTCGCCACGATCGACGCCATGAAGGCCCCTGAGGCGGCATGGCGCGGCACCTCCACCACCACCGCGCCCACGAGCCCCCTGATCGTCATCAGCGGCCCCATCGTCGAAAAGCTCAAGCTCAACGCGGGCACCGGCACAGCCGGAGGCGAAAACCCGGTGACCAACGCCCTCGGCTACTTCGTCAACCTCGTCGGCGACGTGGTGGGCAGCTCCGTGCCCCCGAACTTCGACAAGAGCACGCAAGGCAGTTCCTTCGATCTGGTCGCCAACGTCATCTGCGAAAACGCCAAGGAAACCCCGTGGGACAAGACGTTCGCCGAGGAGCAGGGCTTTACCCGCGACGACAGCGTCGTCACCATCTCCACGTCCTACCTCGCCAACGCCAACATCGATCATGACAGCGTGGCCAGCGAGGATCTGCTGAATACGTTCAGCGCGGGCATCGCCGGATCGGCCTCCGGCATCGCAAGCTGCCTGACCGTCACCGTCCCCGACGAGAAGAGCCCCTACAACAAGCCGCTCAGCGCGTGGAGCAATTCCGTGAGCTACGCGGTGCTGGTCATCTCGCCCGAGCACGCGGCCACCATGTACCGGGACATGAAGTCCAAGGACGCCATCAGGGACTATCTGGTGAAGAACACCGTCCTCCCCTACAAGTTCTACACCAAGGCGACCTGCGTGCCACCGGAGGCCTTCGGCCCCTACGACGCCAACACCCTGATCCCCCGCTTCACCCAGCGGGAATCCATCAAGATGATCGTCTCCGGCGGGCCGGGCAAGCAGTCCCAGTTCTGGGTGCCTTTCCCGCAGGTCCTGAAGCCCGTTTCCGCGAAGATCGCCGAATAACCCTCAACGCCGGGGCCCTCTTCACGGGGGCTCCGGCCCTGTTTTCGGAACGTGCGCAAGCCGTTCGCCAACAGCCCGGATCGCCTCTTGCCGTGGGCGTTTTCGCGTATCCGGGACCGCTCCCGGCGTCCGGGCGGAGCGGTTCGTCCTCGCGGGAAGCGCCGTTGAGGGCATTGGGGACGATGCCGAAACGCGCCTCGACAAACGCCCACAGAAACCTTTCGGAAGGAACCGTCATGCGCATCATCCTTTCTTTTTTGTTCGCGGCGGGGTTGTTCCTCATGCCTCCGGCGCAGGCGGCAAGCCTCACGGTCTGCAATCCGGCGGGGCAGAGCGAGGACGGCGTGTATGTCGATACCATCCTCGCCTCCTCGTCCGGCACCGCCGTGGACTTCCCCCGTGCGGACACCGAAACCATCGAAGCCGCAGGCGACGGACTTGAGGCGTTCAACGCCCTGTTCCTCGCCCGGGGCTGGGGCGACGGGCTGCCGCTCGTGCCGCCCACCCCGGAACGCGTCAAAGCCATGCTCGCCGGATACGATCTGCCGGACGACTTCCCCATCGCCACGCTCCCGCCGCTGGACGGGGTGGCCACAGTGGGGAAGATCGCGGTCAACGCCGTCATGGCGGGATGCGAGCCGAGGCACATGCCCTTGCTCGTGGCGGCGGTGGAAGCCGTCAGCCAGCCGGAATTCGACCTGCGCGGCGTAGCCACCACGACCAACCCCGACTCCGTGCTCGTCATCGTGAGCGGGCCCATCGTCAAGCGGCTCGGCATCAACGCCGGGACCAACACCTTCGGCAGGGGCAACCGGGCCAACGCTTGCATCGGCAGGGCCCTGCACCTCATCATCAGCAACGTGGGCGGAAGCCGGCCCGGCATCACCGACATGTCCACCCTCGGCCAGCCGGGCGATTTCGCCATGTTTCTGGCCGAGAACGCCGACGCCAGCCCATGGCCGTCCTTTCACACCGAATACGGCTTCCTGCCCGAGCGGAACGTGGTGACCGTGGCTGCGGTGGAGGGGTACTCCGGCATCATGGGCATCGGCTACAGCCGCCCTGAATATCTGGATCTCATCGCGGCATGGCTGCGCGGGCACGACCGGCCCTACCGCCGGAGCATCATTCTGCTCGTCGCGCAGGACACCGCGCAGATGCTCGCACGGGAAGGCTGGACGCGGGAGGCCATGCGCCAGTACATCCGGGAACGGGCCCGCATCCCCTTCGGCGAGTGGAACCGGCAGTACCACGGCGCGAAGGAGGCAAGAAAGGGCGTCCCCGAGGAAGTGTTCGCCATCGCCGATCCGAATGAGCTGGTGGACAAGCCGTTTTTCGATTCCATGCCCATCATCGTGGCGGGCGGCACGGGCGAAAAGAGCATGCTGCTGCCCTGCTGGGCCTCGGGGAAGATGGTCAGCCAAGAAATCCGCCTGCCCGCGAGCTGGGGCGAGGGCGTGCGCTGAGCCCCTTTCTCCAGCAAGGCTTGGGAGCGCGTATTCTACAGCGAAGCACGCAACGGTCCGGCATGGCACGTGAGCTTCACTCCGCGTCCCCGTTCTAACGGGCCATCAATTGCCGGCTATTCGCGGGAGGCGGAAAACCGTTCCCCGCCTCCCGCGCCTTGCGCACGCAAAAGGCCACGGATCGTTTCCGATCCGCAGCCTTGGGGGATTCCGGGCTGGAGGCGGCCCGGCTTTCTGGGAGCCGGAATCAGGCGCGGCTTTCCGCACTCCTGTTCTGGCGGGTCATCAATCCGATCATGACGGAATCCGCGGCGCTGAAAATCTTCTCGTTGAATTCCCGCAGGGTGATGCCAAGCTCGTGGATATCCGGGCTGATGATGCCCTGCGTGTTGCGGATGCCCCGGTTTTCGAGGGCCAGCATGGCGGCTGACCATGCCTCGCTGGCGGCGTTGCTCACCTTGAGCCCGCAGGACTCCTTGGCTCCGTCGCAGATCATGCCGAGGAGCGTCCCCACAAGGGTGATGGCGGCAAGCTCCGCCTGACGCGGGGTTCCGCCGTGCAGCCGGACGATGCCCGCCGCCGCTCCGGCTCCCGCCGCCACCGCGCAGCCGCAGGTGGGGGTCAGGCGTCCGGTATAGGCCTTGATGTAGCCGCACACCAGATGGCTGAGGGCCAGCGCTTCGGCCAGCTTGCGGTCATCCGCGCCAAGCTCGCGGGCCGTCATGGCCACGGGGATGACCGCCACGATGCCGTGGTTCCCCGAACCCGCGCTGCTCATGACCGCCACGTCACCGCCGCTCATCCGCAGATCCGACGCGGCTCCGGCGACTTCCTTGATCTTGTCCGACAGCGAGCCGTGCCCGTTGTGCTTCGCAAGGGCGATTCCGATGCCCGCCTGCTCCGTCCCGGCATGGTCGAGGATCGCCATGTTCATCCGCGCGCCTTCGAGCATCTGCCGCACGATGGCGTCGTCGATGCCGAGCGCGAGGTTCCACAGCTCCTCAAAATGCATGGCCGTAAGCTCATCCGTCCAGTCCGTGCCGCCACTTTGCGCTTCCAGCGGCTGATCGACGAGGACCGCCCCGTCCGCCACAAGCCGTTCGACATGGTCGTGCTTGCGGGCCACCGTGCAGGAGACGGTATGCCCGCCGCCCGAAAGCGTCACCCGCGCCCACATGGAAGGCGTGCCCTGTACGACCTCTTCCGCCATTTTTCCGGCATCAATGAAGGCCTGCGCCTGTTCCACAGTGTCCGCCGGGATGTCCTCAAGCGCCATCAGCCCCTTGTCGGGGTTGCCGCCGAGCGCGCCGAGCACGCACGCCAGCGTCAGCCCCCGCAGGCCGTTCGTCCCCGGGATGCCCACGGAACGCCCGTTCTTATAGATGGCTACGGACATCTCCAGCCGGATGCCTTCCGGCTGCGTGGGAAGGTGGCGGGCGGCGACGGCGGCGGCATAGGCAACGGCCCCCGGCTCGGTGCAGCCGATGGTGGGCTTTACTTCACTCTGAAAAAAAGCATACAGATCCATGATTCCTCCAAATGGCGCGAAACAATATGCCTCCCGCTTTTCAAGAAGCGTTCCAACCCGCTGAGGGCGCTACCCTGCCGTTTTCCAAGGGCAAAAAAGGTGCGGCTGCTTTTTTCGCATTTCACGCCCGTATTTTTCTCATACGGATGAGAAAAATGTAAGAAATGAGAAACGACGTTTTCTCAAGATCGCCTTTTGGGAGAAAAGCGTATGCGCACGGCCTCCACTTCGATCCCGCGCTGGATCGATCTCCCCTTGAACCCCCGTTGCCCCCGGATTCACCGATCCTCGCCCGCTGGAGCGCGGTGCGGAACTGCCTGCCGCCGCTGGCCGAGCTGCTGGATGTGGAAATCGTGCTCATAAGTGCCGAGGGCTATTGCGTCGGCGGGACAGGCACGCACCCGGGCGGCGGCTGCAAGATGCCCGAGGACACCGCGCTCACGTACAGCCTGCGGAGCGGGCAGAGCACGATGGTCCTGTCGCCGGGCGAGGATGCGGTCTGCCGTGCTGTCCGGGCCGGGGGGACTGCACGGATATGGCGAATTTCACCGGCCCGGTGCCCGAGGGCGGGAATGTCGCGGTCGTGGAGCAGATTGTGGCGTTCACGGACGACCGGCGCATGGAATTGCTCATGAAGGCTGAGAAGGCGAGCTGATCAGCCGGGTGTCCTGGTTCGCGCGGACGCGTGCGCGCAGGGTGGAAGCCCTGCCGGAGCACCCTGCGGCAGCCGTTTCCCCGGCATCACCGGGGAAAGCGAAGCGATGCTCCACCTCAAGGCTTCCATCCTGAAAGCGGCGGCACACGGAAGGGAAAAAGGCGGCGGCGAGCGAACCGGGCATCAGCCTTGCCACGCTCTACCGCCGCATGGGACAGCTTGGGCTGCTCCCCGGAAAACGGGGGAAAACCGGATGGGCGAACCTATACGCGGGGGGCGGGAAACGCCCGGGCGGCCTGAATGGCGGTAAGCGCGATCATCTTGCAGCGCGGCAACACGGTGTCCACCGACAGGTATTCGCTGGGGGAGTGGAGTTCCGCCCCTTCGGGGCCCATGCTGCAGATGGAGGGGATGCCCAGCACGCTGGCGGTGAATCCGGCTTCGGACGCCCCGAGCGCCCGGTTGCGCCGGATGGTGTAGCCGCCCATAGCTGCGCAGGCCCGTTCCGCCATGCCGAACAGTGTTTCCACGTCCGCCGTGTATTCCAGCGGGTGCAGCCGGATGCCGCCGCTGATCCGCGTGGTGGTCCGGGGCACAAAGGTGCGTGCCGCCACGGCCCGGACGTTCTCCACAAGCCGTTCCGCCGCATCGACCGTATTGAAGGTGATATGGATGCGGGCGTCCGCCCACGGGGCCACAGCATTGGCGGAGTTCCCGCCGCTGATAAGCCCCGTGTTGACGATGGTCTGCGCCTGCGCGTCGACAAAGGCGTCGAGGGCCACGATCTTGTGTGCCAGCTCCAGAATGGCGGAGGCCCCGTCTTCGTAGCAGCGCCCGGCATGGGCGGAAATCCCCGAAATCCGCATGTGGAAATGCCCCGAGCCCCGGCGCTCGGTGGTCACGCCGCCGTCCGGGAACCCCGGTTCCGCGCAGATGACGGCGCGCGCCCCGCTGATCCGCTCACGGTAGACGCGGGTAGCCGTGGGTGCCCCCAGCTCCTCGTCGGGCGAGAACATGAGCGTCATGGGAACGTCGATGAGCCCGAGATCCTTCAAGGCGCGGGCGGCGAACATGTTGGCGACCACCCCGGCCTTCATGTCGGCCACGCCGGGGCCGTAGGCGCGGCCCCCCTCCACCCGGAAGGGGCGGGCCGCCGCCGTTCCGGCGGGGAACACCGTGTCCATGTGCCCCAGAAAAACGATGCCCGGCCCGGCTTCCCGCTCGTGGGTACGGGCGGAAAACACGTTGCCGAGCTTCTCCATCCAGCTCTCGTCGGGGTCGATGGCGGGCTTGGCGATCTTTTCCGTATGGAATCCCGCCTCCCGCATCCAGCCGGAAACGGTTTCCCCGACCTTGTTCACGTCCTCCCCGTCTTCGGAAAAGGAATCCATGTTTACCAGCCGCTCGATCATGCCCATGATCTCCGGCTGGCGCCCGTCAAAGTAGGCATTGAGTTTCCCGGTCGCGCTCTCCAGTTCCATGAAAGGCTCCTTCTCCGGCTGACCGCCGGACGGATACACGGTTGAGGACGGAATGGGGCGGGCCGCCTGCGGTTACGGGAGGAACCCGCCCCGCAAGGCGGCCTGACGTGATGTTCCTTGAAAAGGGATACGGAGTTCGGCTTATTTTGGCAATGCCTCCGCCATGTTCCGCGTTCGCCCAAACCGGGGAAAGCCAGAAACGGGAGGCGTCCCTCAATCAGCCCGCTGCGGGCAACCCTTTTTCGCCACAGGCGCTTTCCGGCGGGAAAATCGCTTGATGGAAAAAGGACAACAACATACTGTGATCTTACGATTTCGTTAAACGGAATAGCATTCCGTACTACGGAATAAAAGAGAGGGCAGCATGTCGGCTTCCATCCAAGTTCTGACCCGCGCCATACAGCTTTTGGAGATCCTGCCCCGGAAGGACGCACCCATGTGCCTTGCGGAGATCGCCGAGGCGTCCGGCCTGCCCAAAAGCAGCGCCTATCCGGTCAGCAAGGCCGGGCTCATCATGTTTACCAAGTGCCTCGCCGTCGAGTACGCGGCTGAAGGCATCCGGGCCAACGCCTTCTGCCCCGGCGATCCTTACGGATATGAAATGAACGTGAAGCGGTACGCCCGCGAAGCCGCTGCCGAAGGCTGCACGCCCGAGGAAACCATGCGGCGGGCCATTGCCACCGTCCCGCTCGGACGCTTCCGCCTACATGACCGGGCAGGCGCTGAACGTCACCGGGGGGCAAATCACCGAGCTCTAGCGTTTCCCCCTCTCCCAAGCTTTCGGATGGCCTTTCCCCGGAGGCCGCTTTCCCCGTTTTTCTCGGCTTTTCTTTCCGTCTTCCGTGCATCCTCCACCAGCAAACGGAGAGCCGCCCAATGAAGCCTCATGAAACAGCCTTCCCCTGCGAAACCCCTCGCCTGTCTTTCCGTATGGCAGGCCCGTCCTGTACGGAAGGCATGGTTACGTATTGGCCACATTCCGCCGCCGTAACGGAGGCCGGGGCTTACGGCGGCCCTTGTCAAGGGATGCACGAAGGGATCAACGGCGACGGACGGAAAGCGGGCTCCCAGTCTCAGGAAAAGGGGCTCTTCCGCTTCGCCATTCTTTCCAAGGAAACCGGGAACGCCGTCGGCACCCTTGAATGCTCCTCCGCAACCGAAGGGGATGACTCCGCAAAGACCATGCGGATCAGGCTTGCCGGACAACACGATTCCGAAAGCTATCTTGAGGAAGCGCTCCGGTTTGCCGTCCTGACGCTTATCCCCGCCCATGCGCTCCGTGGGTTGCGCGTCATCGTCCCCCATGCCCATGAGCGCGTATCCTTGCTGAAACAATACGGTTTCGAGCATTCAGAAGGGGCCGGCCCCGCCTTGTTCCAAAGGGCGGACCGGACGTATTTCGACGCGGGAAAGGGCATGGCCCGCTGCGGGCTGGCGTGCTGCGTGTGCAGCGAGAACCCCACATGCGCGGGGTGCAGGAATGGGGGATGCAAGGACAGGTCATGGTGCCAGCCCTTCAACTGCTGCAAACAAAAAAAGCTCAACGGCTGCTGGGAGTGCCCGGCATTCCCCTGCGACAACCCCATGCTCAACAAGCCGCGCGTGCGGACGTTCGCCGCCTTTGTCCTCGAACACGGGGAAGCCGCGTTGATCCGGGCTTTGCAAAAGAACGAAGCGGACGGCGTACTCTACCATTATCCGGGGCGGCTCGTCGGAGACTATGATCTGCCCGAAAGCGGGAGCGCTATCCGCGCCATGCTGCTGAGAGGGCTGGAGGCGGCTCAAGACGCCCGTTCCTGAGCCACACGCCGGAACAAAAACCGGGGCCGCTCCCGGCGCTCCCATAAAAAGGGGGGGAGATGGCTCTCCCCCCCTTTTTTATGGGAATGCGTTGCGGCCTTTTTCCGGCGGAAGCGGGCCTACTGCTTGTTCAGATCCCTGAGCCACTGGATGATGCCGAAGAACACCCACACGCCGCAGACGATATTCAGGAAGAAAGACAGATAGAACAGGTAGTTCGTCAGTTGAAGCCACATGGTGACGCCTCCGGCAGTTAGTTGAGGTCGGGGAGGAAGGGGCCTTCGGGCTTGTGGCCCTTCATCTTCTGGTGGACGAAGAACAGTACGAGGCAGTTCATGCCGATGCCGATGAAGTTGGCGGGGATGCCGAAGGGTTCCCCAAGCACCTTGTCGCTCCACAGGAAGAAGCTCAAGCCGCCCGCGATGACGGCTGGAGCGCCCGCGTAGGGGGAGATCTTGCCCCAGAGCAGGCCGCACATCAAGGGGGGAAGGATGGCGGAAGGCCACAGCTTGAACATGTAGATCATCAGGCCGAACACGTCCTGGAAGATGATCGCCACGCCGATGGAGATGCCGCCCACGACCAGCGTGGACAGGCGGGACTGGCGCAGGAGCTGGGCCTGCGTAGCGGCCGTGTTGATGAACTTGTTGTAGATGTCGCGGGTGTAGATGACCGCGGACGTGTTGATCATGGCCGCGCCGGTGGACATGACGGCGGCGAGCAGCGCTCCGAACACGAGCCCGGTGATGCCGGGGGGCAGGATGTCGCGGATAAGGTTGGTGAAGGCCAGATCGGGCTTCACGTCGGGCTGGATCGCCATGGACGCCAGGCCGATGGCGGCGGTGGTGGCCATGAAGAAAATCCAGTGCACGCCGAAAATGAGCAGCCCGTTCTTGCTGTCCTTGGCGGACTTGGTGGAGGCGTAGCGCTGGATGTAGTACGGCGCGCAGAACTCGCCGAGCAGGAAGCTGAAGAACAGGCCGAGGAACTGGACAAGGGACCAGTTGGCCAGGGGCTTCATGTTCGTCTCAAAGCGCGGGTTGGAGTAGAGGATCGACATCATGGCGTCGAACCCGCCGAGGTGATCGATGGCGAGATAGGCGCAGAGCGTAACCCCGATGACGATGATGACGTACTGCACGGCGTCGGTGAGGGTTACGGCGAGGATGCCGCCCGACCACGTATAGGCCAGCGTTACGATTGAGGCGATCAGCGCGGCGGGGATGAGGCTGATGCCCGTGGCGGTCTGGAGGATGGCGCCCATCGCCAGGATCTGTACCCCGAACGCCCCCACGCAGAACAGGAATCCGAACACACTGGAAAGCAAGCGACCGGAACGCCCATAGTAAATCCCATACAGGTCCCCGAGGCTGTAGACATTTTTCCCGGCGTTGTGGACGCGCCCGGAGATGAACAACCCGGAGAAAATCTGGTTGATGACGACGCCGGTAAGCGCGAAGAACACGATGATCCCTGTAGTATGCATAAACGAGATACGCCCGATGGTTGCGCCTCCGCCGCACAAGGTGGCGGCGATGGCGGCGAAGAAGATCGGAAGCGGCATACTGCGTCCGGCCACGGCGTAGTCGTCGAAGTTTGAAACCTTTTTCATCGAGTAATAGCCGAGGTACATGACCAGCGCGAAATAGCCGGCGATGACGAAGTAGTCGACAATGTGCATGGGATGTCCTTGTAGCGGGGAGATTCACGGTTGCGGGAACGGGTTACTTCGTTTCGGGAAGCCGCAGGAGGGCGGAAAGCGGCACGGGCCGCAGGGGGGAGCGGACATGCAGGCGCCCCATGTCGGGGATGGCCCTGCCCGCGGTTTCCGCCGCAATGGCCGCCAGAGCCGGGCCGCAGGTCCTGCCCTGGCAATTGCCCATGCCCGCCCGCGTGCGCAGCTTTACTTCGTTGATGTCGGTCAGGCCGTCGCGGACGGCTTCCCGGATATCCGCCGCGCTGACGTTCTCGCAGCGGCACACGGCTACGTCGTCCGGCACGGCATACAGATCCTTGCGCGGCGAGAACCATGCGTCCAGAAAAGCCTTGGATGCCGTCTGTACGGCAAGGGAACGCAGCAGGGGTGCGCTGCGCCGCCTGAATTCCTCCGGCCCGATGCCTCCCTGCCGCTCCGCCACGGCCAGACCCGCCAGTTCTCCCGCTATCCCAGCGACGGCGGCACCGCGTACGCGGCTACAGTCCCCGGCGACGTACACGCCTTCCCGCGCCGTCCTGCCGCAGCCGTCGCAGGCCACGGTCCAGCACTGCTGGCGCGCATCCCAATGGTGGGGCAGATCCAGCGCGTTCGCCATGTGCGTACGCGGGATGACCCCGCCGTGGTACAGCAGGGCCGCGGCTTCCAGCGTGTGCGCCGTCCCCTTGGAAAAGAAGGAAACGCGCTCAAGGCGATCCGCACCCTGCGCCTCGATGCCGCTGACGTCGCGGTACACGGGCGTCCCGCTCTTCCGCACGTCGTTGAGCATGGACAGGCCCCGGAGCAGCAGGGGCAGGCCGAGCAGCCCCGCCGGGAGGTGCGGCGCGGCCTTGAGCATGTTGCTGGGCGGCGTCTGATCCAGCACGGCGGCGAGGGGGTGCCCCTTGCGGATCAGATGGCTCGCCACAAGGTAGAGCAGGGGGCCGCTGCCCGCGAGCACTACCGGCGTTTCCGGAAGCAGGCCCGCCGTCTTGAGGAGGATGTCGCCCGCCCCGGCGTTCATGACCCCGGGAAGCGTCCAGCCCCGGAAGGGGACCGGGCGCTCCATCGCACCCACGGCGATGATGAGGTTTCTGGCCCGCAGATCGAGGACTTCCTCACCACGGGAGGCCAGAATGCGATCCTGTTCCAAGAACCAGACCGTCGTTTCCGGCAGGTATTCCGCGCCGGAACGCCTGAAGCGCCGGACGAGCTCCGTGCCGTCGCGGTAATCGGCGGCCTCGGCAAAACGCTCCTCCGCGCCCGGAGCCGTGACATGGCGGTAGATCTGGCCGCCGGGAAAAGCCTGTTCGTCCACGAGGACGACTTCAAGCCCGGATTCGGCTATGACGCTGGCGGCGCGCAGCCCGGCCGGACCCGCGCCGATGACGAGGGCATCCCACTGGCGGCTCATCGCTCCTGCTCCTTGTCGGGGTATTGGCGTTTGATGTCCATGCCCTCACGGACAACCGTGAGGCAGGCCTGACGGTTGGGCTGGCCGTCGATTTCCACGAGGCATTCGAAACAGGTGCCCATCATGCAGAAGGGTGCCCGGCGCTCCCCGGTCAGAGGATGGATGCTCGTATATCCGGCGTGCGCGTCCCCAAGAAGCGCCGCCGCCACGGTTTTCCCGGCGGGCACGGCGCAGGGCTTGCCCTCAAACGTAACATTGACCAGAGCGGCGTCCTCCGCCGCGGCTTGTGAAGCGGACATGGCCGTATTCCTTGAAAAAGAGTTGAAGGCGGTCACTTGTTCGGAGCCTCGGCATGGGGTGACGAGGCCGCCGATCCCTGAAATCCCGAGCCGCCTCCGGCGAACCGGGACAGCCCGAAGATGGCCCCGTCCGGCGGCAGCAGCTTGCCCATGACATAGTCGGGCAGGGCCTGCTCCAGAATGGCGGCAAGGGACACCGCGCTGTGCATGGCGAAGACGAAGGCGTTCTCGTGCCCCGGAATCCGGTCGTAAATGGGGTAGGCGTCCTTCGGCCACACGCGCAGCCCGGTCCAGAACCGCAGGATGCGCTTGCGTTCCAGCTCCGGCCAGACACGGACGGCCCATTGCGCGTTGGCGGCGAGCACTTCGGGGGTGAGCCTCCTGTCCATGCCCATGTTCTCGTGGGCCGCGCCGATCATTACCGTGCCCCCGAAGGTACGGGCGATGCCGAGCAGGGGGATGGGGAGGACATCGGCGGGGATGCGCTCCAGGAGCATCACCTGGCTCTTGTTGGGGAAGACGGGGATGTCCGTGCCGAGCTGCGCCGCGAGCTTGCGGACGCCGAGCCCGGCGGCGAGCACGGCCTTGCCGCATTCCAGCGTCCGGCCTCCGCAGACGACGGCATAGCCCTTGCCGGAGGGCTTCACTTCCGAAACCCGTTCCCCGGCAAACAGCGTGCCGCCGAGCCTGACGAAGCTTTTGCGGAACGCAAACATCAGGTGCAGGGGATCGACGTAGCCGTCCATGTCGGACCAGATCCCTCCGGAAACTTCCGGGCCGAAGGGGACCTTGGGCAACATGCCTTCAAGTTCCTTGCGGGAAAGCACGGAGGCCGGGTACGTGCCGTCCTCGGTTTCAGCCCGGAGCTTTTCGATGAACTGGGCGCGCGCCTCAAGCTCGGCTTCCCCGAGGCAGGGGATAATCCCGCCCGTGGGCGCGTAGCCCGTATCGATGCCGGACAATTCCTTCAACTCCGCCGCCAGCTTGCCGTAGGCCCGCGAGGAGGCGAAGCCCCAGCGCACGAACTGCGGGCAGCCGAGCGCCTTGGACTGGCACCAGATCAGGCCCATGTTGGCCCGGGAAGCGCGGGAGAAGGTGGGGACGGCATCCACAAGGCAGGTCTTCACGCCCCGTTTCGCCAGCCCGTACCCGACGGCGGCCCCGGTTACGCCGCCGCCCACGATGACGACGTCGAATGAGGCGTTCATCGGGGTTCCTTCCAGGCCACGCAGTCCATCTCGACCTTGAAATCGTTCATCATATGCCCCTGCACGGTCACGCGGGCCGGGGCGTGTTCGATGGAGAAATACTGGCTGTAGATGCGGTTGAAGATGGCGAAATCGCGGGGATCGTCCAGCCAGACGTTGACTTTGACCACATCCTCGGGGCCGTAGCCTGCCTGACGGAGGGTCTTCATGAGGTTGTCCAGCGTCTGCCGGGCCTGTTCCGCGATGCCGCCGACCACAAATTCCCCTTCGGCGTTTTTCGGGACCTGACCGGCGACGAACAGCCAGCCGTCCGCCTTCACCGCCTGCGAAGCGGGCACGCCGCCCTGCTTGGGCAGACCGAAACGCTCAATGCCTCCCATAAACTCCTCCTCTCAAGTTTGGGGCGGGCGGTTGCCCGTCACACCCACTGGTTCCGCCGCACGCAAAAGGCCGCGTAGGCGATCAGGGAATTGATATCGTAAACCGGGACGGAAACCGCCTCCTGCACGGTCCGGGCGAATACGCTCAGGTCCGTGCATTCGAGCAGCAGGGCGTCCAGCGGCTGCCCGTCCGTCATGGCGGCCGCGGCTGCCCCGATCTCCGCGCCCACGGCGTCCGTGTCCATGACGGGCGCGGCCCCTTCCAGAATGGTCTTCCGGAAAACCGGGAAATTCTCCATGCCCGCGATGGCCAGGGCGTCGATCTGGGCGTCGGGAACGCCCGCCTGCCGGAAATGCTCGGGCGTCAGCGAGCCGGAATGCGCGGTGAGCACGCCGATGCGGCAGCCCGGGCCGTGCAAGGTATGGATGAGCGGGATCTGGACAAGGCTGGACATGAGCACCGGGACGGAAACGGCGCTGGCCACGGCCTTCTGAAACAGGGCCATGAAGCCGCAGCTTCCGGCGATGGCTTTGACCCCGTCCCGCTCAAGTTCGCGGGCGGCGTCGACGAACAGCGTTTCGAGCTGCGCCGAGGTGCTGGACAGGATTTCTTTGGCCCCGACGCCGCGCAAGACCCGGCAGACAACGGGGAAATCGAAGGTAAGGGGATTTCTGAGCTGCCCCGGAGGTTTTGGGAACAACGTATCAAGGCAGAGGATGCCGATTGGGGTGTCGTAGTACAGGTAACCGCTGGGTATCCGCATAGTGCACTCCCGTGGGCGCTGGCGCCGGATGAAGGGCCGGATGATTTATCATAATATGATAAAGGTGTTACAATATGATTTGAGTAGCGGTTTTATAAGCCTTCGTCAAGGCGCGCGGCGGCGGGGAAAGAAGAAAAAAGTATCATGAAGCCGTTACCAATAAAGCATTTTTCTCTTTTTCCTCCCTCTAATACGCTTACTTGTATAGTTATTTTTATAATGCCCCACCAATGCTCAAAAAGGAACGATCCGATACGGCGGGGTTCCAAAAGCAGGGCGGAAGCGGAGTGACGGCACGCGGCGAGAAGGCCGCGCCCTGAAAGGCGAAACCGGCCCGAAAGTGGGACGGAGCGGGATGATAGGGGAACGGCGAAAGGAATGGGCGGGACGAATCGGAAGCCGGAAGGCGGAGAGCCGAAGAGGGCCGACACCGGGCGTTGCGGCCCCTGCGGAGATCGGGCACCCGGCCCGGGGCGATAATGCCCGCCCCCGGAAGGAAGGGGACGCGCAAGCGCCGGGGATGCGGGTTACCTTCCAGCCGCACGCTGGAGGGGGAGCGGCGGACACCGCAAATGGGCCCGGCGTGGGGGGATCAGGACAGGGCGCTTTGCAGTTCTTGAATGATTTTCGGTTGATCCTTGTCCCATTGCTCGGAACGGACGGCGTCTATGGCAATGCTCCCCACGGCCTCATTCCCCATGCGCAGGACATGGGAAACACCGATGGTCCCTTCAAGCAACATCCCTTGGGCCGAGGCATACCCCTTCCGGCGGGCTTCGGCCAGGAAACCGCGCAATGCCGAGAAATCCGTCTTGAGCACGAACCGGATTTCCTGCTCGTTGTGGGTAAGAATCATTTCCGCCTCATCTTCCGGCATGGCGGCTAAAATGGAAAGGGTGGCCGATCCCATGCCGAGCGGGCGGCGGTCGCCTGTTTTATTGAGAAAAACCTGTATGGGATGCCAGCCGTCGAGACGCTCCACGCACACGGCGTCGTAGCCGCTCCGGGCATAGAGGATGGTCGAATAGCCGAAGCGGCGGGATATGCGTTCCGCCAGCGGCAGAAACCGGGCGCGGATAAAGGCGGCGACGTCCATGCGCGGGCTGATGAGGCAGGAATCCCCGATGTGGTATTTCTTGGTGGCCGGGTCGCAGGCCACAAAATTTTTCTGGCGCAGCACCGTCAACAGCCTGTGGACGGTGGCAACGGGGATATCGAGGGACGCGCTCAGCTCTTTGGGGGTTATCATGCGGTCGCCGCAGAGGATCACCTCTTCCAGAATGTTCAGCACGCGATAGACGCTCTGCGCGCCTTTGATGGTCTTTTGGTTGGAATCCATAACCATTCTTGCCGATTGAAGGTTGCAGATACGATGCGCCGTTGGAAAAAGGCGGCCAAAAGGAAACGCGCCGCCCCCGTCCGGGACGGCGTGTGAAGACGGCCGCAACGTTTGAGGAGCCGATACGGATATCCCGGAAGCCCGCGAGGGCGGCTTCGACGGCACTCCGCCGGGCCGGGGTTCCCGCCGGGGAAGGTTTCGCCGTACTCCAGCGACACCCCCGCAGGCACCCTTGCGGAAACCGCCGCCCCATTTTCCGGTGCGCGGGGTGTCCGCCTCTTTTCCGGGCATTCCCTATGCCATTTCTTGCAATAACTTGTTTGTACTGTCAATATTACCGCATGATAGAATGCTTCAACGCCGATTGGCCTTGAGGCGGCAGGGAAGCATTGCGGGGATCCCCTTCCCAAAACCTGACGGCCTGCGCGCCTGTTCCCCCTCTCCTCATCTTTTTGTTTCTCCAGACCCCATGCCGACGCCGCCCACGCTTTCCCGTCCCCCTCGCGCCTTCACGCGGCAGCCTCAACGTACTACACGGAACCTCTTCATTTCTTTTCATATATCGCTTGTGCGAAATGTGTATTTTTCTCTTGCCTTTTGCTCACGGCCGGAGTATCAGAAAATTATAATTCAATATTAAACTTTTTAATATAAAATTATGGAGGTCCGCATGGCCGCACAACTGCTGTTGCAGCATGTGAAAACACCGTCCGGCGTTTGTGCCGACATACTCGTCGAGGCGGGACGGATTGTCCGGATCGCGCCCGATCTGCCTCCGTCCCTCGCGGACACCCGCCTGGATGCCGAAGGGCACATGGCGGCGCCCGGTTTCGTCAACGCCCATATCCATCCGGCACAGACATTTGTGGGCGGACCGTGGGTCGACTACGACTATGCGGATACGGTTCCGGGGCGTGCGAAGGCGGAAGCCGAATACCTCGCCAAACACGGCCGCATGAACAGCTTGAGGAATTGTTACGTGCAGTTCCGGGAAGCGATCCGGCGCGGTACGACCCATGTGCGGGGCCACATCGACGTGGGCGTGTTCGGGCTTGCGGAGCTTGAAGACGCGGCCCGCGCCCGGGAAGCCTTCCGGGACGTGCTGGACATCGAGTATGTCGCCATGCCCTCAAACGGCATCCTGAACATGAAGACCGATCCCGAACAGACCATTGCCGCGGCCCTGCGCGCGGGAGCCTCCAGTATCGGCGGGGCCGACCCCTGCGACCGGGACCGCAATCCCGTGCGCTCCGTGGAGCTGACCCTGCGTCTGGCCGCCGAACACGGCGCCAAAGTGGATCTGCACCTGCATGAGTTCGGTTCGATGGGCCTTTTCTCGCTCGATCTGCTCTTCAAGAAAATCCGGGAATACGATCTCCGCGACCGCGTGACCATCAGCCACGCGTGGTGCCTCGCCAACCTCCCCGACACCCGGTACCAGCCCATAGCCGAAGCCTTTCAGGAACTCGGCATCGGCATCATCACCCACGTCCCCGGCCATGTCCCCTTCCCCTCCCTCAAGCAGGCCCGGCGCTGGCAGGTCCGTTACGGCGTCGGTACGGACAACATGCGCAACCTCTGGGGGCCCTACGGCATGAACGACATGCGCGAGCGGGTCATGCTGCTGGCCTACCTCAGCGACTTCCGCCGCCGTGAGGATCTGGAACTGGCTTACGACGCGGGCACATACGGCAGCGCGTCCGTGCTGGGCCTGCCCGACTACGGGCTGTCGGAAGGCTGTTGGGCGGATATGGTCGTGTTCCCCGTCGAAAACAGGGCCTGCGCCCTGCTCGAAGGCCCCATGCCCCGGTTTGTGATCAAGCGCGGCGTCCTTGTCGCACGGGACGGCGAGTTGACGGACGCCGTCCCGCCGTGCCCGGAATAACCCTCGGTCCCTTCCACATCAGGAGAACGCGTATGAAGCCCTTTTTCGACATGTCCTTACTGATCGCATTCGGATTCTTGTCTCTGCTTCTCCTCCTCGGCGTCCTGCTTCGGGCCAAGATCAAGTTTCTCCAGAATTTTATGGTTCCCGCCTGTCTCACGGGCGGGGTGATCGGCTTTTTCATCCTCAACACCACGGGCTTTCCGCAGGTCCAGCCCGAACTGTACCCGGCGCTGGCCTACCACTTCTTCACCATTTCCTTCGTCTGCATCGGCTTGAGGGGCATGAGCAAGGTCGACCAGAGCAAGGGCTCCGCGACCAAGGAAATGGTGCGCGGTTCGATCTGGCAGGCGCAGATGTTCCACATGGGCCTCTGTTCGCAGCTCATCCTCGCGACGGGCATCGTCTATCTGCTCAACGCGCTGACCGGGCGGGATTATCTTGAATCCATCGGCTTCCTCGCGGCGCAGGGGTTCGCGGCGGGGCCGGGGCAGGCCATTTCCACCGGGCTGGTCTGGGAAAAGTTCGGACATTCCGGCATGGGGCAGCTCGGGATGACCTTCGCCGGGGTCGGCTTCATCGTGGCGTTCGCCATCGGCGTGCCGCTGGTGCGCTGGGGCGTGCGGAAGGGGCTGAACACCTACCCCGTGGGCAGCGTCCCGGAAGAAGTGAAGACCGGCCTGCTCGCACCGGAGAACCGGCCCTGCGGCCTGCACCAGGTCACGCAGAACTCCAACGTCGATTCGCTGGCCCTCCAGCTGGCGCTGGTGCTGGGCGCATGGATGCTGGCCTATTACGCCGTCGAGGCCGTGGCTACGCGCGTGCCTTCGAGCATCGGCGGGACCATGTGGGGGCTGTTCTTCCTGATCAATATGGTATCCGGGATGCTGGTGCGCTTCGCGATGCGGAAGCTCGGCATCGTCCATCTCATCGACGGCGACTCCATGACCCGCCTGACCGGGTGGATGATGGAATTCCTGCTGCTCAGCACCCTCATCGGCATCAAGTTCGCGGTGGTGAAGGACTACATCCTCCCCATCATCGTCCTTTCCGTGGTCCTCGCCGTCTTCACCCTGTTCTTCATCCTGTACTTCGGACGCCGCGTCCCCGGCTATTCCTTCGAGCGGACGGTCATGATGTTCGGGACCTGCACGGGGACCATCCCCACCGGGCTCATCCTGCTGCGCATGGTGGACAGCGAGCTGAAGACCACGGTTTCCGTGGAGGCGGGCATGTGGAACATGGCCGTGTTCATCTTCTTCTACGTCAATTTCATTTTCCACGGCTACGTCGTCTACGGCTGGGGGATGCCCGCCACGCTCGGGCTCTTTGCGCTGACGTTCCTCGCCAACTACATCATCCTGAGGGTGTTCAAGCTGATCGGGCCTAAGCGGTTCTAGATCCGGCAGCACCTATGGCAAAGCCCCCGGAAAGCGCTTTCCGGGGGCTTTTTTCAATGGATGCCCTCACCGGGCCTTGCGGGGGCCTAGACTTCCCCGCGCTCTTCCAGATCCAGCAGGATGCGCTTCAAGAGCGTCCGGAGCTGCTCCTTTTCTTCCGGGGAAAGCATGGTAAGCAGCCGCTTTTCCATGTCCGTCTGGGCGAGGAACGACTCGCGGGCCATCTCCAGCCCCTCCGGGGTCAATTCCACAAGGACGTTCCGACGGTTCTCCCGATCCGCATTGCGCCGGATCAGCCCCTTTTCCTCAAGGTGATCCATGACGTTGGTGATCGCCCCCGGAGTCCTGTAGGCCTGTTTCGTGATGTCTTTCGGATTGAGCGTATACGGTGGCCCGGCATGAAGCAGCGCCGACAGCACGTCGGCCTCTCCGTTCTTGATGCCGAAGGGCTTCATTGTTTCCGTACTTTTATGGTTATGATAGCGCGCGATACGGAGAATCCTGCCGAGGATGCTTTCAAGCCCGATGCCGGGAAACACCGTTTCCCATCGCTCGTTGCGGCGTTGCGTGTAATCTTTGGGCATGAACTCCCTCATAAGATAAAAAGATTTTCAACCGGCAAGCAGACCATACCCCAGAACACCACGCGCGGGCAAACAAAAACAGCGCCGGAGAATGCCGCGTCCTCCGTGATCCCACCTTTCCGGAACGCAAGCGATATACTGCATCCTCCGTATCGGGCGTGGCGGCCTCAGCCGTCACGCCTCACCGCAGTGGCGCGGAAGGAAACCGATGCCGGGGATTCCGCCAGCCCAGACGCCTGAGCCAATGGCCGTGGAGGAAAGCATTCGTATTCAGAAGCGGCCCGGGGACGGAACGCTTCAGATTGTTCCTTCAAATTTCCGTTTTAAGGCATTTTTAAAAAATCTTTGACTCGTATTTCATGGAAGACATAAAGAGGCGTAAACGGCGCGCTGGACGCCTGAACAGGAAAACAGCTTTTGGGGCGGTTTGCTATTTATCTTAATAAGTGTTAAGTTAAATAGAGAATCAACCGGAACCCTAGGGCTTGGCATGGCAACGCTCCCTGAAGTCATCTCCAACGGAGAACTCCCTGTCTTGGACGACTGGGAGCCTCTTAGCAGAAAACGGATACTGCGGTACTTTGACCGAAGCCTCGAATACGCGGACGTCTCGGCCTACGTATCCGCACAAGGTGAACTGCTTCCCGACGAGCGCATCATCCTTGTTTTCCTCAATGCCGTTTACACGCAATCGCTGGCGACCGTGGAACTGTATTGCCGCTATGTCGTCGAGCTGTTGAACTACGCCCGGAAGCCTTCGTTCTCCGTTACGGCCCGTGATGTCGAAAGCTATATCAGGCAATGCAGGATGAAAGGCCTCAAGCCCCGTTCGGTGAATACGATTATCGGAGCTCTGAAAAGTTACTTCAAACGGCTGGCAGACACGGGCGCCATTGCCCTGAACCCCACGGCATTCATTAAAAAACGGAAGGACGGCGCGGGGATTTCACTCCCCGGGAACCTCACGCACAGCCTTTCTGAATCGGAGATGCTGCTCCTGTTCGACCGCCTTGCGGAACACGGAGCCCCGCAGCGGGACATTCTCCTTCTGAAGACTCTTTTTATGACCGGATTGCGCGGCGAAGAGGCCGTTTCCCTCTGCTGGAAAGACGTCACCGTCTGGCAGGGGCAACGCTATTTCAATGTCCTGGGCAAGGGCTCAAAGGAAAGGCGCATTTATCTTCCTGATGAAATTGACGAAGGCCTTAACGAATATGGAAAACTGACCGGGACGTCTCCAAATCAGCCCATCTTTGGGAACCTCAGGAAACCATCCCGGCGGATCGGACGCCACGCCCTGTACCATATGGTCAAGAAATGGCTGACAACACTCATGAACAGGCCGGATGTCTCCCCGCACTGGTTCCGCCACTCCTGTTTTACCTATCTCGCCAGCAAGGGGGTCCGCCTTGAAAGCATACAGGCGCTTGCGGGACATGCTTCCATCGACACGACCATGCTGTACAACGAAGCGGCGCAGCTGATGGTCCCGGCGGGGACCGCCTTCAATAAATCCCATTCATATGAACCAATAAAAAGAATAGAATAAGGCTGGGCAGCTCCCAGATCCATTGGGTCCAGGCTTCACATGGTTCTGGAGAGTCCTCTTCCCAAAACCAATGGGAGAGGAACCGCCCAGTGGTCCATCCTTTCGGGAACATGCGCCATCGCCATAGCAGAGGCCCCGCTCGAAGTTCCGCGCAGGGCCTCTTTGCGCATGTTCATCTGATATGTTCACCATAGCGAGGCGCGTCCTTTTGTACACGGAATAGCCTAACGGATCGAAAGCAAACGATTCTTTCGGATGAAGCCTTTCCCCTTATCCACAAAAGTATCCCCCTTCATGCCGGATGAAGGAGGACGCGGGAAACGTCAGGAAACCACGGCGGCACCCGGCTACTGCAACAGCCCGAAGAGGAAAACCCGCTGGTTTCCCTCCATACGGCAAACGCCGCCCTTTCTGTTTTGCCCGCGATCCGCAAAACCGCAGGCAAACCACGACGTATCGCCTTTACCCGTTTCGCCGCCAGGCGATGCGCTCCCTTGCCGTGGAACACCGCGCTGGCTGTCTTTGCCTGCCATAGCCCGAACCTGCCAGTTCAGGCCTGTGGCAGGTTTTTTATTTGCCCGGCTGGAAAACGCGGGAAGCCTGCAGCGCCGTCAGGGCGATGAGCTTGCACCGCTTCACGATGGAAGAAGGGACAAGGTATTCGTTGAGGGAGTGGATATGTTCCCCTTCCGGGCCCATATTGCAGATGGTGGGGACGCCGAGGCTGGAGCTGAAGCCGGCTTCGGACGCGCTGTCGTAATGCTGGCCCTTGATAGACATGCCGAGGAGCTCCCCGGCGTCCTTGACGAGCCCGAAGAGCTTATCGCCCGCTTCGCAGCGCTCGAAGGGATAGAGGCGCAGCCCGCCGCTGATGGAGGCCGACGTTCCGGGGATCACGGTGCGGGAAACGGCGTCACGGATGCCTGCGACGACCTTTTGCCCGTCCTCAAGCGTCCTGTAGGTCAGATGGATGCGGGATTCGGCCCACGGGGCCACGGAGTTGGCGGAAACCCCGCCGCTGATCAGGCCCGTGTTGACGGTGAGCCCACGGTCCAGATCCAAAAAAGTGTCGATCGCCAGCGTCTTGTGCGCGATTTCAAGGATGGCCGAAGCCCCGTCCGCATAACAGCGCCCCGCGTGGGACGCCTTGCCCTGTACTTTCAGGAACATATGGCCTGAACCTTTGCGGGATACGGTGACAAGCCCGCCGGGGCCGCCGGGTTCCGAGTTGATGGCGGCGCGTGCGCCGGGCAAGACCTGCGCCAGGGTCCGGGAAGCCGAGGGGGAGCCCAGCTCCTCATCGGGCGAGAACATGAGGGTCATAGGGCAATCGATCAGGCCGAGCCGCTTCAAGGCCCGCGCCGCGAACAGGTTGGCCACAAGCCCCGCCTTCATGTCGGCCACGCCGGGCCCGGTGGCCCGATCGCCCTCTATCTTGAAGGGCCGCGCCTGCGCCGTACCCTTGGGGAAAACCGTATCCATATGCCCGAGGAACACGATCCCCGGCTCCGCTTCGCGCCCGTGCGTCTTGGCCATGAAGACGTGGCCAAGATCCGCCTGCCACGGCTCGTCGGCGGGCGCTTCCGTCTTGGGCATCATGAACGTCTGGAAACCCGCCTCGCGCAACCAATCCGTCAGGACGGTCCCCAATTGGTCCACATCCTGCGCGTCGGTCGTGAAGGAATCCATGTTGACGATCCGCTCCAGCAAACGGAGCATGTCGCCTTCCTGAGGGTCGAGATACGCATCAAGCTTGTCTTTCCATAACGTGAGGTCCATGCGGGGTTCTCCAATCGGCAAAAAATTACGCTGAGGAGGAAAGTCGCCTTTCCGTGCCGTTTTGACACATCAACCGTCTCTTTCCAATGCATTGGCATTGAAAAGCACTTTGGGGCCACGAAGGCGCGGGTCATCGCGCATGGGGGAAGATTGCGGGAACGCCGCCGGAAAAACGGGGGAAAGGGAATGGCAAGAAAGCCGGAAAGAGGGAAGTGGGTGAAGAGGCTGGAGGGGCCGCCGGATGCGGCGCGGCGGTGGCGGTCAACATGCGCTCCCCCTTTCCCGGGACTGCGCCAGAAAATGCTTTTCCGCCACGGCATGGAGATGGCGCGCCATCGCGTCGAAGCAGGCGTCCGCATCCTTGCGTTCAAGGGCATCGATGATCATCAGATGCTCGTTGATGGCTTCTTCCATCCGCCTCTTCAGACGGACATCGTCCGCGCGGTTGTGGGAAAAGAGCTCGTTCAGATGGCTGACAATGTCGACGAAAACCGGGTTTCCGGTCGCCGCCGCCAAGAGGGTATGGAATTGGGCGTCCAATTCGCCGTCGTTCTCCCCGTGCAGGAGTTTTAACTGCTGATCGCAGACAATGATCTTGAGCTGATGGAGCTGCTCGGCGGAATGCCGTGCCGTGGCTATCCGGGCTATGGACGGCTCGATGACGAGCCTGAACTCCATAATATGGTCAAATGACTTTCCTTCCGTGTCGACGGCATTGAGCAGGGCGGCGGTCAGCGGCGCGAGATCGGAACCGCAGATGTACGTCCCGTCGCCGTGGCGGCTCTTGAGGATGCCCTGCTCCGAGAGCGTGCGGATGGCTTCCCTGACGCTGTTCCGCGAAACGCCGAACGTTTCGGCAAGCGCCCGCTCGGGGGGCAGCTTATCCCCCATCTTGAGCCCGCCCTTTTCGATAGCATCCTGTATTTTCTCGGAAAGCCTTTGATATGCCTTGAGGGGTTCCCGTGTTTCGGGAAGAGGTTCAGCCTTTTGAGATTGGTCTGGAGTCTCTTGTGAATGCGTCATGCGAGGTTCTCCCTTTCTCTTTTGGTAGAACCACTATTGCAACCTTCAACCAATCTTGTCAAGCATCATGTGAAAAAAACAATGATTCACCCGATAAAAAACGGGAAAAAGCTCTTCTATAACCATAATACAGCTAACTCTCATGAGTTATATAATTCACTATTGTGACGATGCTCCATCAGGAATACACAGCGTTCCATTTCCATTCAAATACAACGTCAGAGAGAGCCTCTACGAGTTACAAACATAATCGCCCGTCAATACGTTAAAACAAAGGGTGCCCTCCTGAGATAACGGGGGCATCCCTTGCGTTCCGCCATACGATACCTGCGGAGAGCCGGGTTGTACGCATCCCGATGCCGGGAAAACGTTCGTGGCGCAGGAAACCAGTCCGTCCCATGTGTACTTTCCGGTTTGCGGCTGAAATCCCTATCTATATTGCGCTGCTGGAATGTTTACTTCCGTGGCGGAGGCCAACGAAACCAGGACCTGCTGGAGAGCGGGCATACGATAACCCCTGCCGCCAAGAACTCTCTGCCGCATCCTTGTCCTTGTGCGGTGGAAGACATGCCCGCCGCAGACTCCGACGGGCTAACCACGCTTCCCTGAGGATAGAAAAGAACAGGGATAACGCAACGGCATCTCAGGCAATGCGTTCCATGACCCCCTGGATCGCCAGGCGCACCCCTTCCTCCGTATAAAAATTGCCGTTGATGAGGGTCCGGCATTTCAAAACTTTCTCGAAATGCCGCAGGGTTTCGGGGCACGGCTTCTGCGGGTTGCTCCAAAAATCGTCCAGATCCTGCTCTTCCTGCGACGAAGCCAACCCGCGCACAGCATAAATGGACGTGCCAACGCAATAGACGGGTATACCCCGCTGAAGCCCGGAAATGCCAATCGTGCTGTTGAGGACCACCATCCCTTCGCTGCGGTCCATCATAAGCGCGGCCCTGCCCGACTCCACGAAATGAACCCGGCCTTCCAGCCCGCAGGCATGGCTGAACCGGCGGATGTACCTCCGGTAATTGATGAGCCCGTTATCAAGAGGATGGTTGCGGATCAGCAAATGCATGGACTTGGGCGCGGAGTGCGCAAAAGAAGTCAGTACATGCGCAATGGCTTCCTTCATCCCGCTGAACGGCGAATAACGGCGGACTTGGGAATCCGAATCAAGCTGGAGAGGAAACAGGAAATAGGGCGCACGCGACCGGTAGATTTCCCGGACGCTCTCCGCCGAACGCCTTTCCCATGTGCGGCGGGTCAGGACGCGAAGGAACCATCCCCAGACTTCGCTCACGGCGCTCTGCGGGCGATGCGTCCGGAAACAGGGGAAAAACGGGCGCAAAAAAATGGTCCCCGCATAATAGGCAATAGCCTTCCATACGCGTGCCGAAAGAGGATTCTGTACGGCAACGGGGGACGGCGGGGCCGGATGGGATTCCGCAAGTTCCCGCAAAAGGGCCGGCGAATGGGGAAGCATCGAGTTGCCGTTGACCCCGCCCTCTTCCATCGTGATATAATGGGGCCGCAAATACCCTTCCTCAAATGCCCACACCCGGATATTCCGCAGTTTTGCCACCAGAATGGCTTCACGGTGCAGAGGCCGCCAGTCCCCAAAGGCCAGCAGATCCGTAACACCTTCGCGCCGCATGAGATCGCCGATCCAGCCGCTCCAGTCCGTGGTCCGCCCCTGATACCACACGGCCTCTCGCGAGTGCCAATCCACCACGTCACCGCCGCAGATATTGACGCGCAATACACGATGCCCGGCCCGCTGTAACGCCAGCCCCAGCTCACGGAAAAAACTCCCGTGCGGGCCTTGAAGAAACAAGTAGGTACGCATGATCAGAATACGTTCCTTATCTTTTCCCTGAGCGCCGCAAAGGTGCGCATAAAAAACTTGCCGCGCATTTGCCCTTTTGGCTGGGTAAGCCGGTGACAGATGTCCTCGGGCGTGCAGAATCCCTTCGTCTGCCAATCGTAATACGAAGGATAGAGTATCAGCGTCCCTGCGATAAGCTCCTCAAGCGAAAGCCCGGCTTTCCGGCGGGGGAAATCAATCCGATCATGGGTCAGCCCCCACCCCGCGTAGAAAGGCCCCCCGTAAGCGTGGACCTCTATTCCCCTCAGCAATGCCTCGAACCCCGTCAGCGACGTGAGCGTGTGCACTTCGTCGACGATGCCAAGCAGGACATCCATACGCACGTTGCGGACAACACGATCCGCGTACCGTAACGCCTCTCCATCGGGTATGCACCCTTTCCGGTTCCGGCTTTCCACGTCAGGATGCGGCTTATAGATGATGAAAGCATCCGGATGGCGTTCCCGCACGGCCTTGAGCAAATCCACATTGGAAAACAGCCCGCATCCGCCCAGCCGCACGGAAGCGTCGTCCTCCACCTGTCCGGGGACAAGGAGCAAACGTCCCTTTGCAGAAAAATCACCACGGGTTACTGCGTCAACACCCGTGTTGTATTTGGTAATTCCCTTCTCGACGATAAAGCCACGCAAGGCGGAAGCCCGGCTGCACAATTCGGCCCGCTCCGGATGTTCAGGCAAGGTATTCAAAATGTCTTCCAGCCCACTCGGGCGGGACGGATCATAGTAGATGCCCTTCTCATCCAGCACCAACGAATACGGCCAATTAAAATCCGAACCCAACCCCACCGAACGGATGAAGCCGTCCTCCATGCGTATCAGCCGGACGCCCATAGTCTGGCAGGAACTCTCAAGTCCTATTGTGCATTTGGACGCCCATACCACGACATCGCCGCCGTTTGCTTGCGCCCATTTGATGGCTTTCCACCAATCAGAAAAAAAACGGATGGTTCCCGTGGTCGATTGCAAAAAGGCCCGGGCATGAGGACGTTTCCATCTGGAAAAGCCAACACATGCGTGGAACCCCTTATTCCGCTCATTCTGAAAACGCTGGGCGGCCAGAATCCGAATGGCTTCATGGATGTCACAACGCCTGGCGGTCACGGGATTCACATAACGCGCATACAACATATACGCCGCGGCAAAGATCTCTTCCGCCGTACGGCGTTTTGCCCTCCGCGGGCAAGTAAGCCGATCATGCGTTGCCCCCCATCCCGCATAGAACGGCATGCCGAAACAGTGCACTTCCCTACCAAGCAGCAAGGCCTCAAAGCCCATCTGGGAGGTGACTGTGTACACAACATCAGCTTGAGCAAGAAGGGAAAGCGGCGAAACATCCTGTGCGATGATCGCAATGCCTCTTCGCTTCGCCGCCTCGGTCAGATAGCCCTGCTTTTTCCCCGCAAGCACATCGGGATGCGTCTTGACGAACAACCGGGCGTTGGGAAACCGCATCTGCACGTCGTCCAGCATAGCTGTGAAACTTTCAGCATCGGCACGGCCAAGCGTAACGCTGGTATCCCCCTTTGTCTGATCAAGGATAAGAACACGCGGGCACGAAGCATCACCAAGCAATCTTTCAGCAGCACGCGGCGCATGATTATACTTGCTCAGATCGTGACGCTTGATAGCTTCAATGGCATGCTGGGCGGACTGCAACTGCCCTTCCAAATCCCCTCCGGAGCCGTTCAGCAGATTCTCCAAATCGGATGGCTCAGTGGCGTCGTAGTAGATGCCGGTATGGTCAACTACAAGGGAAAGAGGCTGGGCCCCCTTGCATCCGAGATCAAGGGAGCGCAGGAAGCCGTCTTCAAGCGCGATATAGGGAAGGTTATGTTTTGCCGCATAATCACGGGCTTTATCAGCTGTGGGTTTGTGGCCCCAACCGACAACTCCATTTATTTCATCTAAAAATGTTATTATATTATTAATATTTTCTATAGCTTTTGAAAAATAAATATTTTTTGCAAGATATTGTTCCATAATATAATTCATTTTAAAAGCATTTCGTTATAACGGACAAGCTCTAAATAATTATTATAGAAATCGTAATACTTTTTGATAATATCAGGTAATTTATATGAAACATTTCTACATTTAATATCATTAACATCTAAAAAATTAATTCCTAAAGATTTTTTAATACAAGGATGTATCGGAAAATAAGAGTTTGCAAGGATTTGTTCAATTTTTTTATCATTTATCGTATATTTTAAAACGGAAGTATCCATCAATATTTGTTCTGCAATATGAAAAAATATTTCATTTGAAGGGTGATTCATCACCCAAAATAGACGTTTTGATGTAAAATTATCGATAATATATTTGGAAGAAGAAAGTATTGAAGCATGAGGAAACTTCTTAGCCAGATTAAGTTCACGTTCTTTTAATTGATTCAAATTTTTCAAAAGAATATCTGGAATAATAATAGTACTTTCTTCATCATAAAAATCATTAACTACTGTATCTATAGATTTTTCATGTAAATAACCATTAAAAATAATTTGATTATGGTAATCAAAAACATTTGTTATGCTTTTATTTGATTTATCTTTAAAATAAAATATTTCTGGGCATAATCCATTCCAATATATTGTAGGAGTGATAAAAATTTTTTCTGCTTTTACGCATAATGACAATAATGTATCTGTATCAAGTCCAATATTATTACGATATCCCTTTTGAATATCCCATAATATAACAATTTCAGAGCTAGCAATTGCATTATGGATATTTTTTACATCATCAAGAGTTGCCACATGAACAGGTCTTCCCAAAAAAATATTATATTGATTCGATAAATTATATTTATATTTCATAATTCTCGATAATGCTGTACCTTGACAATTACCAACGATAGATAATGTCTTCATTTGTAATCCAATATTATAAGTTACATTATTTAATTTATCGATAACTATCGTACTATCAAATTATATTTGTTCTTTACTAATATAGTTAAAATTGTATACTCAGATACGATTTATTATAAAAATATACTAGTTATCAAAATTTGATAGACTAACGTCCTTACTGATTTATAACTCAGTAAGGACGAATAAAAATTTATGAAAAAATCCAAATATAAATCTTATATATCTATTTTTTTTGAAAAATAAAAAAATATTTTAAATACTTAATTGATTTTTGTGAATCTGCAAAAAATTGATACGGATTTCGAAATAGTTTACGAATTTTTCGCCATTGTGAAAAAGAAAGAGGGGCAGTACGGGCAGGCTTAGCTGGGCTAGGGGCAGGCTTAGCTGGGCTAGGGGAAATAGTAATATTACGGAAAAGTATATTATCAGTTTGTTGAAAATTTTTCTGAAAAAATTTCCCAAATTTTTTGCGTTGTATTTCATCAGGAACACTGAAAGATTGCAGCATTTCAATAAGGCCATTCACGACACCTTGAACGGCAGAATCTGGATTTTCAGGATTAAACCCTGCATGCAAGGTTAAAAATCTATCCCAATTTTTCTCAAGATTTTCACGAGTGGCATAAGTATCCAAAATCGATTGCATCAACTCATTCTGAGTGTTTGCTATATAGTAAGCTCCGTCAGGATACTTAAATTTATCCACTTGTTCATTGTGTGGATTATAATAAACAACGGGACGTCCCATTGCTATAGATTCAATAATACCTGATCCAAATCGTGAAATAAATAAAGAACCATTCCATATGGCATTATACATACTATCATCAGTAACATTATACTCCGAAAAATCTCCTTTTTCGGCAGGATGCCTTGAAATAACATATTCGAAACCCAATTTTTTGCATGCATCAACTGCAGATCGCACCCAGTCATCGCGCTTATCAGTAAGTACATTATACGTAAAATTTGCATTAATCACGATTGGTGATGCTGGATTATAAGGATGTTCAACACGTTTTTTCCAGAGTTCAATAATTCGTGGAATACCTCCTACAACAGTTTTACAGCTAGAATTGGCAAAATATTTTTTATCAAACTCACAGGGTAAAATAATATTATGCGCCGTCTTATAGGGATTTCTGATTCTACCTGTATCGCAATCATCGTAATCTTGAACGCCTTCGACAATAGCAATATCAAGAATTCCAGCCTGCTGTGCGGCTAATATAGCAGGACGAGTGACAGTTGTATCCCAATCATTGAAAACAACAATAGCTTTGGGTGCATAGTCACCAAACACAGCTACAGGCATACTCACTCTGGGAATGTCTGCACATTGAAGGGCTGAACGGACACCTTCATCTCTATAAAGAGCAGAGCAGTCTGCAATTACACAATTTAAACCATATTCACAAAGTTTAGGGTACATAACTTCAATCGTTTTAACATGATAATCCTTATGGGGAATAAATATAATATCTATATTCCTCTGCCATGCTGGAGAATATAATTTGTATTCTTTTTCAGTCTTCTTATTTATTATTCTTTCAGAAGTCATTAATGTAATTTTACTAATAAAATTATTACATACCTTTTCATATCCACCAAGTTTACTAAATAAACCTTTTTTTAATATAGGTTTAGATCTTAATATACCACTATCTAAAAGATCCCGTGCTGAGAGGTGCATCGGAAATCCAGCATAAAAATCAGGAAGCTTTTGTGAAATTAATTCTAAATTTGTTTTGACATCATTACTAGAAGCTATTTCCATACCAATAAATTGTAAAATTCTACTGAAACATCTTTCTTGTAAAGCATATTTATATGCAGGTTTCACCATTTTTAAATATGCTGCAGAATAGAAATCGTCTTCATCAAGTTCTGTATTATTACACTCAAAAATACTCAATGATGCTTCTAAATGTTCACTAGGTGCAGCTCTCACCATAGAATCAGATTTTTGCCTATAAAACGCATTGAATGTATTTGTTGGTATAAAAATAAAACCATGCCTCAAAATTTTCATCCAAAAATGGTAATCTTCAGCACCAATCGAAAAAGCTTCATCGAATCCTCCAAGTGCTGTTACAATTTCTCTCTTTACCAAAGGAGAATGAACAACAAACGGAGTATCACCTAAAGAAGATTGAAAAGTTACTATTGAATGGGATATCGGTTTACTTGGAGGAACAACTTTTGAATCTTCAGAAATAGCAGTATGTCGACTCCAACTTCCTGCTACAAATTTATAATCATTATTTATAGCAACATTATATCTTTCTTCTAAACATGTTGCACTAATGACATCATCCCCATCTAGAAATAAAATATAGTCACCACTAGCATAAAGTAAGCCAATATTTCTTGTAGCAGGTAATTTTGAATTTATTTTATTTGATATAAGTCGAAAACGACTATCTCCACCAAAACTTTTAGTAGCTACAACTTTTGTTTGATCTGTTGAACAATCATCAATAACTATACACTCAAAATTTTTAAATGTCTGTGCTTTTAAACATTTGATAGTTTCTTCAAGTAATGCTTCTTCATTATATGCGGGTACAATAATTGAAATTTTCGGCATTTTTCATCCCTACCCTTTATTTTTTTCAAAAAAAACTTTTTCGGCAATCAAAAAATCTTCTTCAGTATCAATGTCATATGACTCAATCTTGGATAAAACATACAATTGTGGGTGTGATCCAATACGATTCTTGTGTATTCTAAATGACTTTTTAGAAAAAAAATAAAAACAACTATTTTCTTCATATATAGGCGTTAAATTTTGTGTATTTAATAATACTAAGGGATCATGGTTTATTGGATTCTGATTTACATCATAATAGCGTTGTTTACATTCTGTCACACTAAAAAGCGAATCAAATATATCTATATATTCAAAATATTTACTGTGAGCATCTATTATTGACTTCCCCAAAAGCAATGGATTTGTACTGTGAGTTTGCATAAAATGCTCTCCATCCAATATGGAAAGATCATATTCAATAATTTTATTCATTGGTATATGGTTTCCACAAATTTCTTTTGGGCGATCATGAATAATTACTTTATTATATTTTGATGCAATATCTTTTATTTCTTCACTATCTGTATTTACAACTATTTTATTAATAATATCAATAGAAGTAAGAGTCTTTAAAATAACACACATTAATGGAGACCCACAAAATGATCGCACATTTTTGTTCTTTACGCGTTCAGAAATCCCTTTCATTGGAACAAGAGCTGTAATTTTATCTAGCATACTAATTAATCCCGTTTTTTGTTGATATTTCAAGCATGCAATCGAGCAGTCCCTGTCCTAAATCAATAAATTTATTCCCAACAATTTTAACACCCACATTGGCATTAAAGTTATACGGGGTTAATATATAATGACAATCATCATCCCTATTTTTATATTTTATGGTAATATTATTTCCAAGCATTTCATTAACCATATTCAGTAAATCTTTATATTTAAATCTCTCTTGACCAGTAATCATAATATCTTTATTAATGTATTCATCATCAAGAAGATCGACAGCTAACTTTGCTGCGTCAAGAGCATGGATATATTCTCTATACTCTTCACCTGTACCATTATATTCTATAGATTTATTTTCTATAGCATTTTTTAGTATCTTATATATAGAATTTCTATCGTCAGTTCTTCTTCCATATAAAGATCCAAAACGCATATTTGTATATTTAATTCCATATATCAAACTATAATCTCTAATGATATTTTCACAAGCTATCTTTGTTGTCTTATATATATATCCATATTTACTAAATACATATGCTGAGCTAGCAAACATAATTCTTGGTACAGAGTTATTGATACAAGCTTCAAGAACATTGACTGTTCCATTTATATTTACATTAATAGCATTATAGGGATTTTTTTTGCAATCATCTATACCTGCAATACCTGCAAAATGATATACAGCATCTTTATCTTTTATAGCATTTAAAACATCATTTTTATCAACTATACTTCCAATAATCATATTTTGATTATCATGTATATATTTTGATACACAATTATCAAATATTGATACATCGTGTCCTCTTACTGTTAATTCATCAGCTATATGGCTACCAAGAAATCCTGAACCACCAGTAACCAATATTTTCATATAAACACCCTCAACTATTTTTATTTATTATTTTTTTATGATGTATATTTTTTAACAAAATAGAAAATTCAGAAAAATCATTTCCATTTTTTAAACATAATTCATAGCATTTTTCTAATAAAGGATACTTTTTTAGAGGTAACTTTTTTTCAAAAATAAAAAGTGCTTTAATTTTATTAATAAAAATATTTGCATTATTTATTCTTGATTTATAATAATCGTCTTTTACTTTTTTATGAAAAAGGTGAATTGCTATTTTCTTTTTAAGTAAATTTTCTAGACAAAGTTTAGCTAACTCTCCTCGAAACCCTTGAGCAAAAAGAGGTGCAACATATGTTTTATCAATGAAAAAATCAGATTCTATATTTATCTTATTTAAATATACAGCCATCCTTGTTAAAAAATCAAAGTCTTCATACCCATGACCTGTATATATCTCATCAAACCCTCCTATTTCTTTGTAGTCAATTGTATTTATACATATAAGAGAAGATGGAATAGCAATATGGTTGACGTCTATAAAATACCATGACAACCAATCATCAATTATTTTTTGATATTTTTTTTCATAAAAAAATCTTCTTGTTCCATGCTTTGTTAAATATAAACAAGGAATCATTGACAATCGTTCTTTTTTACATTGATCATACATATAAATAAAAAGCTCAATATCTGGATATATATCTATATCACATATAATCATATATTTTGTTTTTATATACTTATATCCATTATTCCTTAATTTTGAATTACATATAAAATTATCATTAATATCAATAGAAGCTATAATTACGTGTAAAAAACGAGCACAAATAAAAATAAAAATCTTATCTACAAGTTTATGTCTATTTGCATGACTTATAATAACATTAACCCTATCAAACTTTGCAGTTATTCTACAAAAATATATAGCTCTTTTTATAAGTTGTAATGGCCTACGCTTTAAATCTATAGTCGTAAGAACGCTAAAATCATACATTACAACCCCACAGCAACCTTCGTCGCCACGGCAATTTGGTACAAAATCTGGGTGAAATCCTTAGCCAGCTGCATATTCTTGGAATCAAACCGGGGCATGACCAAGATACGGTCGCCCGGCGCTATGCCCATATTTTGGACTTTGCCCACTTCACCATTCTGCTTGGCGACAAGGATATTGTCCTTGTCCGCACGATCCGAAAGGCCGCCCGCGCTCTCGAGGTATTCGTGGAGGGACATACCCTTTTCATAGGTGATGGCCTTGGGTATCAAGACTTCCCCCGATACATGGACGACATCCGTTTTCTGCGGGATAACAATGACGTCGTTGTCCTCAAGCAGGAGATCCTTGACTGTGCCCCCGCGCGAAACGACGACTACGCCGTCAGGCTCCAGCGTTGCGGCACGACGCACAAAATCCTGAATCAGCTCCGCTTCCCGAACCCGGATGTTGGCTTCATCCACGGACGAAGACGTTGACGTGAGCGCGCTCTGTTCAAGCCTGCGCAGCGAATCGGCAATAATCGCCTTTTGCTGTGCGGCTACACTTTGGCGGCGGATATAGATCGCGGACGTATCAGCAATGGCCGGCTCAATTTCCACGTATTGCAACAACGATTTGAGGGTCGTGTCTTTGCGGACGGGGAACCGGGAAGCCCCCTGAATGGCCCCTGTAACTGCGGCCATGATGGTGCGCCCACGCTTATCGGCCACGAAATCGACAGTGTCCCCGTCCGCAAGCTGAAACTGCGCGAATTCGGCAATGGGGATGTATACGTTGAACGGCGCACGGTTGCGTATCCCGCTGATGCTGACGTGCGAAGCGCTGTTCAACGGCGTAGCGAGATCGAGAAGTTGCGCCCCGGTCGCCGTGCCCATGAATTCATAACGGGCCTGCTGGCGAAGCAGACCGAGAGCGGCGACACTGCTCCCACGTTCATCCACCAAAATCACGTCCCCATCCTTGAGCCGGATGGAAGGCATTTCCCCGCGCAGGGCGAAATCATACAAATCGACCGTCCCGATAAGGGATTTTCCCCGCATCACCTTGATGTGCCGATAACTTCCCCGCTCGGGCGTGATGCCGCCCGCCCTGTCCAGATACGACATGACGGAATCCATCGGCCCACCCGCGTATCTTCCGGGATGGTTCACAAAACCGGCTACATAGACGGCTACAGGCTGGGAACTCTGGAGATTGACGTAAATATTGACGTTGTCGGTGAAGACGGAGGCAAGGCTTGACCGGACGGCTCCCAGAAGCTGCCCCTGCCTCAGCCCGGCCACCCGGATCGGGCCTACTTCCGGTAAAAAGACATTCCCCTGCTGATCGACCATCAGGACATCGTCATACGTCTTGGCTCCCCAAATACGGACCACTATGCGGTCTCCCGGAAGGATGACGTAATCGGCGTTCACACTTTCCGAATAGGTGGAGGCAAAATTCCCCTGAAACAAATTGGCGCCGAAGGGAGGCAGCGTCGCCGAAGCCGGACCGCGCAGAGGCGATTGCGCCCAGGCTGGCGGGGCATCGAGGACGGTAGGGACCGGCGAACTTTCGCGGCTGCCCCATACGGAGCCCTGCGAAGGGAGGCGGTATGTCCCCGGAGCTTGCTGCGCGGGCATGGAAGAAGGAACGCCGGGAATACCTCCCGAACTCGCCGGAACGGGATTGGAAGATCGACCGAGCGGCTGTCCATAAGCACTTCCGCCTGTTTGCTGGACGGTATTCTGCGCCCCCGCCGCATACGGCGGAAGGCTTAGCAAAAGAAGGCTTCCGGTCGCAAAAGCCAGGTATGTTTTCCAGTGCATCATATGGTTCATCGGTTAAAACCCTGCGTGTTCTCGGATAGAAGCGGTGATGAGCGAACCCAGCCCGAGAAGAAGCAGGGCGCCGACAAAGACATAGGCCGTGAAAAGGAAAGGACGCGGATAGAGGGACTCATCCGGCAACGTAGGCTGCTGGAACGCGACGACATATCGGGATTTGGCCACTTCGTGGACTCTTGCGGACTCAAGCGCGGACATGGCTGTTACAAGCTGTTTCTGGGCGAACTCGGCTTCGATGGTGAGATCCTCATACTCGCCTACCACAGCGTTGAGATTGCCCTCCTGCGAGCGGAGGCCCGCCAATCGCTGCTTTTCCTGATCAAGTTGGCTCTCCACAGCTTTCAACCGCGTTTGCAGCGCTTTTGTCGCCGGAGCGCTGGAACGCATGAACGACTGGGCTTCCGCCAGCTGCGCACGCAGTTTGACGGCTTCACCTTCCAGTTCCGTCACCACCCCCTGCAGACCAGCGGCCGTCACCCTGGGGTCGAGGAGGGTATGCGCATCCCGGAAGTTACGCATAGCTTCCTGTGCCTTCCTGACGCGCGCCTCCGCCCTCTGGACTTCCGATTGCGCCAGTGAAACGGCGTCCTCCCGGGCACGGAGGTTCATGGTATTCACAAGGGCTTCGCTGCGGGCCAGTACGGCGGCGGCGATCTTCTGCGCCATTTCCGGGGAGTAGGCTTTCGTTTCCAAGGTGATGATGCCCGTATCCTGATCGAGGGCGGGAATGACCGCCCATTTCCAATACCGGAGCTGCTCATCCTGAGTCGGATTATTCGTCAGGCGTGAAAAGACGTCGTGGCCCTTGTCGGAAAAATGCAGATCAACGCCGAGTTCTTTATCAATATCATGAATGATATCTAGCGATTGAATGTACTCAACTACGATATGCGCGTCCGCCCCCGTCGAAGACGAGGAGCGGAGCAGTGCGGAGGCGATATCCAACCCGCCTCCAGACGAATCAGCGCTGCGAATAGCGAAACGCGTCTGGGAAACGTACATGGGCGAAGCCCACAGCAGGTAATAAAGGAACACCGCTACTGTGGGCAGCAGTACAACACACGCAAAAATCTTCCCTTTTCGCGGCAGCCTGCCCCAGCAGGCACGCGCACTGGAAAAAGATCGACGGCCTGACTGTACGGCCAGGGTGAGAGGCGGCGGATTATCGCTTTTGAGCATCACAAATTTCCTGATAGCGGGTAAGCGCGTCCTCCAGGTTGGCAAAGCACATCAGCTTGCCCCCAAAGAGAACCGCAGCGTTATCGCAGTTTTTACGTATTGTTGAAACGCTATGTGAAACGACGATGAGTGTTGAACTGGCTTTGCGTTCCTGAAAAACGCGCTCGCCTTTGGCTTGAAAGGCCGCGTCGCCCACGGAATAGGCTTCGTCGATGAGATAAAAATCGAAACCGATGGCCATGCTGAGGCCGAACGCCAGCTTGGATTTCATACCTGACGAGTACGTGCGCACCGGCATATCCATATATGGGCCCAGCTCCGAAAAATCTTCCACGAACTCAGTTACTTTCCGGATATCGGAACCATAGATGCGGGAAGTGAAGCGCAAATTCTCCCGACCCGTGAGGCTCCCGTGGAAACCTCCCGCAAAGCCGATGGGCCACGACACCCGGCTTTTGCGGACGACCTTTCCGCTGTCGGGGAGTTCCGCGCCGCCGATGATCCGCATGAGCGTCGACTTCCCAGCCCCATTGAGGCCGAGAATCCCCATGTTCTCACCGGGGCGGAAGGTTATGTTCACATCATCGAGCACAACCTTTTTCCCTCGGGGGAGGGGATAGGACTTGGCAATATTATGCAACGCAATCATTGCTCGGCCCTCTTGCGCGCATAACGCTCCAACAATCCGCCAAGGCACAACGAAACCACGCAGAACGCCACAATGTAGAGGTAATCGTAAGTGGGAGCCACGTATCCGCGCGATAAGCTCTGACGCAGCAATTCAATGAGCTGCATGACCGGGTTGAGCAGCAGGATGTCCGCAATGTTCTTTGGAAACATCGAAACGGAAAAGAAAATGCCCGATGCAAAGAACAAGATGCGCAGTATCATGGGCACGATTTTCTCCAGCGTCGGCCAAAAGACCGCCAATGAAGCGCACAGCATCCCGCAGCCGAGCCCGAGCAAAGGCGTCAGAAGGAATGCGGCGAAAAGCCCCGTCCAGTCGGAGACATAAAGGGATGTGCCACAAAAGGCCGCAATGCCTGTAATCACGCATCCGGAAGAAAGCTGCGTCCCCCACACGACAACGGTCCGGGAGAGCATCAAATCAAGCGGCGTTACCTGCGGAAAGGTTAAAAGCGCCTTGTTGCCGCTGACCGCACTCATACATTTGGTAAGCGTTTCGCTGAATGTGGCCCAGAGGCCAAACCCCGCAAGCAGGAACATCAAAACGGACATGCCGTGCGGAGCCCGCGCCCCGGCTATCTCCCGTATCCCCCAGAATATCCCGATGCCGAACATCGTCTGGATCACAGCCCACAGATACCCGAGCCGCGACGAGCCATAGAGCGTATGCACTTCACGGAGGATCAGGGCCATAATCACCCTTCCCTGCACAATCCAACCCGACGACATGGATTACCTCGGCAGCGGCTCAAAAATCGGTTCCACAAGCGTCCACTCTTCCGAAGGCCGGCGGCAAACGGCAACCGTCATTTCCCTGTGGGGATCCGTCAATGTGGCCCTGCGGCACAGCATCCGGAGCCCGGAAACATACGGACGCCCCACTGAAACCTCAGCGGGCCCTCCAAAAGGCGTTTTCTCGACGGAAACAATGGTTCCTTCCATCTGTTCCCCAAGCTGGCTGGCGAATCCGGCATACCTGGTTTCCTGCGCCGCAACCCCGCTCTTTTCCCCGCGTCCGCCCTGCTGCACAGCGCATCCGCAAACGACCGTCAGGCATCCCACCATCAGGCAACGCAACATCGTAGACATCAATTAACCCCCGCCCGCAGGCAGTCATGAACATTCAAAATGCCGACGGGCTCTCCGCTCCGTACGACATACAAACTCGTGATTTTGCTGGACTGCATGATCCCCAGCGCCTTGGCGGCAAGGCAATGTTCATCGACCGTGATCGGATTCCGGCTCATGACCCGTTCGGCGGTCAGCCCCAACAGACCGCCGTCCATATGCCGCCTCAGGTCTCCATCGGTAATGATGCCGACAAGGATGCCTTTCTCCATAATGCCGACACAGCCGAACCCTTTGCCTGTCATGATGCAGAGGATTTCCGTCATCGGACTGTCGAGGGACGCTAAAGGGAGAGCTTCTCCAACGTGCATGATCTCGCGCACGGTCATGAGCTTCCTGCCAAGCCTTCCCCCCGGATGGAACCGATGGAAATCCTCCGCGCCGAATCCCCTTGCCTTGAGCAGGGAAAGGGCAATGGCATCTCCGAGCGCCATTTGAAGCGTCGTCGACGTAGTGGGAGCGCATCCGATAGGGCACGCTTCCGGCTCATTGGGGAGTAAAAGGACATGATCGGCGTGACGGGCCAAAAAACTATCGCCCCGCTTCGTCACACCCGTAATCGGGACTCCATGCCGCGACGCGAACAAAATGATATCGCTCAGTTCGGCCGTTTCACCTGAGTTGGAAAAGGCGATGACGGCGTCATGCCGCGACACCATGCCCAAATCCCCGTGGCTGGCCTCAGCGGGATGGATAAAATAGGCGGGCGAACCAGTGGAAGCGAGGGTCGCGGCCACTTTACGGGCTACATGCCCGCTCTTCCCCATGCCCGTGACCGCGATGCGCCCGGAAATGGACAAGAGACAACGGATGACCTCGTCGAATGAGTCATCCAAATCCTCCGCCATGTGCCAAAGCGATTCCGCCTGCTTTTTGAGGGTATCCCCGGCAAAGGGCACAAAACTCCCCGCTCCCCCCTCTCTGAAAAAAGAAACCATTTTTAGTTCCCTTTCCCGACTTCGGTGAGTGGGTTCAAAAAATAAAAAACGTTCCGGAACCGAGATGAAACGGCTCTGGAACGTTTTTCTTTTATACTATAAAATAAGCTAATTACACGCCGAGAGAGAGAGAGAGAGAGAGAGAGAGAGAGAGAGAGAGAGAGCATACGGATCACCTCTATTTGCAAAATGCAATCAACTGAAATAACAAGATAAACTTCAATCTATAAGCACTCTAACATAAAGGTTTTCCCGATGCAACGGCGGAAAATTTCTCTCTCGTAGAAAAAGGCTGTTTGAGAATGCTGGGAGGGGGCTTTTTCAGTCTATGCATACGACCCAAGGGACGGCACGATACTCTTGTCTCGGCCTCACCCTTTTTATCAGTTTCTAGAAGAAGCGGCGGAGGATTGGGGAAACGCGGGTAGAAGCCTCGGGCTCTCGCAACACCTTTCCAAGGCTCTCCAGCAAGGCGGCGTTTACAGCCCTCTGCCCTTCCTGCCAGCCGCGCAGAGCTTGCGGATCGCAGGGCTCCTGCCCGTCGAGGCGGCTCAGGAACCGCTTGAAGGGGCTCGCGTATTCGTAACCCGACACGTCGCCGCAGACATCCGCGCCGATCACCCTGCCCGCGCAGGCGGCAAGCACGGCCTCGGTATGGCTGAGCCGGAAGACGCCCTGATCCCAATTGGTCTTCACCACGTCTTCCGCGAATACGTCCTTGTCGATGGAAAGATAGATGTTCCCGGCATCCGCCAGTGCCGGGAGCAGCCCGCGCACCAGTTCGTCCGCCGATCCGAATGATCTGCAGCACTCCGCCCGCCCGATCAGGCGCAGCCACGCCGCGTCCGTGCCGACGCTCCAATACGTCAGCTTGCGCCGCAGGAAGGGCGTCAAGCGGTTCTCCCACGCGTGGGCAAGGCCGATGTCCCCCGAGGTGATGCCGATGACATGGACGCGCCGGACGCTCGGCAGCAAGGCGGCGTGCGACACCCACGAACCGCAATGGATGCCGAAGGGATAGCGCATGTTGTCCGGGTGGTTGTCGAAAACGACCACATCAAGGGACGCGGGCGGCAGGCGGCGGCACAGGCGGCGCAGCGGGATCAGCGTGACGTGGTGGAAATCGCCGCTGCCCATGAACGCACAGCCGCAATCCACAGGCAACACGCCTTCCAGATGGGCTTCCAGCGCACTGAACGCCCGGCGCGTGCAGCCGAAGCGTATGGCCTCCTGCCACGAGCCCAGCGGGATGCGGCGTTCGCCCTCCGCCACAGGCAGGACCGAGCCGTCGAAATCGAGGATCACCGGCGGGGAAGGCCGGAAGGATTCGCGGGGGTCATGCATGATCCGTATCCTTATCAGCCGCCTTCGCGCCCACGGCCTTTACGTCGGACTCAAACCAATGCCGGAACATGTACAGGATGCGGCGCAGGATCGGGTTGCGCACCCAGACCAGATGCCGGGTGAACGTGAACCGCGCCCCGAGGCCGGCTTTGACTTCAGGATCGGTCCAGCCAGCCACGTAGAAGCGCAGGCCGCGCTCCAGCGCGTGCTCGAGGTTCACGAACCAGCTCACGAAATAGAGGTCGAGCTCCCGTGCCTGCGGGTAGCGCAGCCCGATGTACTTGTCGATGAGCATCCCGCCGTGTTCAAGGCAGATGTTGTAGCCCACGAGTTCCCCGTCATGGCGGTAACAGAATACCACGCCGCCGATCTCCCGGCTTTGCAGCAGCCCCGCGAAGAAATCCCGCGTCAGCAGGTCGAAATGGATTTCGCTCTGGGCGTAGACGCCGAGGTAGAGGCCGTACAGCTCCTCCAGCACATCAAGGCTGCCGAACCGGGCGTCCCCCAACGGCACGGCTTCGATGTCCAGCCGTTCGCGCGACTTCAGCTTGCGGCGCAGGTTCTTGCGGCGGCTCTTGGAGAGGCGCGACAGGTATTCGTCTGTACTGGAAAAATCAATGGGAACGTAGGCCAGCGCCTGCCCTTCCACGACGATGAACCCCTTGTCCGGCGCAATCCGGGCCAGCCGCATGGCGGCCTCGTTGTCACCTGCACCCAGCAGCGGGGAAACTTCCGGCACGTCCTTGACGATCAGCAGGGATTGCCCGGCGGCACAGCGCTCGCGGAAGCCGTCCAGAAGCGCGCCCGGCTCCAAGCCCTTCGGGAGCGGCGCGTATTCGGTGGCCGTGGTCCCGGCGAAACGGGCCGGGAAACGCAGCAGGCGCGACCACAGCCCGAACAGGGGAAGCCTGCGGATCTTCGCCAGAATCGCGGGTTCCAGCGTGGTCAGCAGATCGAAATCGGTTCCGAAGACGGGCAGATCCGCTTCGGAAGCGGCGGCAAAGCCCTGCGGCGGGTGGCGCAGGAACAGCTCCACCAACGCCTCGGGTTCGAGCAGATTGGCATGGCGGACATCAGGCATGGCATATCTCCCCGGCAAGACGGGCGAACGCGGCATCGTCCAGCCAGTGCGTATTGGTGACGGTCAGCATCCTGCCCGCCAAATCCCGCGCCGCCGGGCAGGGCCCGCCCTCGACGGCACCCGCCAGATACGGATAGTCCGGCAAGGCCCGGACGAACAGCTTGGAAACCCCGAGCCCCGACCGCCACAGCGCGCCGAGCGCCCGGTCCCGCTGGTCCCGATCCGGCATGAGGACCATAAAGAAAGGCCATATCCCCTCCCCGCCCGGATCGTCGCGCAGGACTTCCGCGCCCGCCCGCTCCAGCATCCCGGCGCGGCGCACGGCCCGGTCACGTCCGGCCTCGAGGAACGCCGGGAGCCGCTCCAGCGCGTTCGCCGCCACGCGCAGGCGCAGCGGGTCCATGCGGTGCAGGGGGATGTCGTCCAGCGTGAAGGCGTCGCCCACCGCCGCGATCTCGTCGCCCCGGTCAAGCCCGCGCCGCAGCGGGCGCCCATAGGCCAAGGGCAGCAGCGCCGGGTTATAGGCCACGGCGTAGCCGAGCAGTTCAAGGACGCGCCGGGCGTTCCAGAGCAGGCCGGGCCGCAAGACGCGGGAGGCCGTCCCTTGAAGCTCGGCGTGCAGGTCCGGATCGCGGCTGAACAGCACGCCGCCCTCGTACGTGGTAAGCCCCTTGCCCACGGCAAGGCTGAAAAAGCCGATGTCGCCGGACAGCCCCACGCTCCGGCCTCCGAAAGACGCGCCGAGTGCTTGCGCGGCGTCCTCGATCACGACGGCTCCATAGGCATGGGCCACGGCGGAGACGGCGGAAATGTCCGAAGCCCTGCCGCCCAGATGCGCGGGGACCACGGCGAGCGCGGTTTCATCGCAGCAGCGCCCAAGCGCGCCGGGATCGATTCCAAACCCTCCGGGCAGCGTGTCGCACGCCACGGCCCGCAAACCGGCAAGCCGCACGGCCAGCGGGACGAGCGGGCAGGTGTAGGCCGGGACGACGACGCGGCTCCGGCCCGGATTGCGGCGGGCCAGCGTCCGCAGGGCCACCACGAAGGCGGCGGTGCCGGAGCAGGCCATGATCGGTTCGGGGATGCCGAGCCAGTCCC
>ENA-ORUM01000473-ORUM01000473.1-human-gut-metagenome-genome-assembly--contig:-NODE-473-length-48713-cov-13.537055_pt1 | contig 48713 bp, 40 predicted proteins | sample MGYA00242083_ERZ509217 | MGnify/ENA primary metagenome ERZ509217 (study PRJEB26280, sample SAMEA2338831) | human gut metagenome | biome: human gut; feature: human-associated habitat; material: faeces...
AAACACAGTAAAATTAATAGTTTTAAGCTGATTTTCTTTTAATCAGCAGACACTACTTACAAATGGACAATATAAAAAGAAGTTCAGATTGAACTTCGGAAAATAAATTAGTCTTATTGGAAAATTCTTTTATTATCCCTTAAATTATGCTAACTTAAGATCTCTATCTATTAATTATCTAGTATATTTCGATACTTTACCACTTAAATAAGATTTGCATAAATTTTATAATGTTGATAAATTATAAAATAACCAATATTTATTTTGGCTCGTCCTTTGCACATAAAGGGTAACAATCCTTTATTTATCGTGTCTTTTTGATAAAGCATCTCGATATTTCACCCTTTTTGGTGACATTATCGCCATTTTGATGAACTTTAGAACTTTATCATATCGGTCTTTAGGCTCATTCATAATGAACCAAAATAAATTCATCCAGTCTTGCAGATTTTCTCTGTCATAACCTCCATGTGCTCTCATAAATTTTTTAAGTAACATATGGAGATGATTGACTGGATATGATGGATTCTCTTTATCGTTCAGCTGTTTTATTTCATTAGATAAATATACTTCATTTTTTAATCCCAGTTCTTCAACAAGTATGTTATGAGATTTTTCTTCATCATGAACGATTGTCGAACCTTCGGCTATATGTTTTCCATAGGTTCTCATTGTCGAGGTCCTGGATGGTTTTGATGTTCCTGTCACTATGTAGATGGATGCCTTATCATTGCAGGCAACCCCTACTCCTTTTTTGTTCCTGGATATTCCTCGCTGTTCTTTTCCGTCTTTTTTGATCTTGTTCTGTTTGGCTTTTGAAAAATACGTTTCGTCTAAATATACAGTACCATCCAACACTATATCATCTTGGATCCCTTTTAATACTTCAAATACTTTAATAAGCCAGTATTTAACGGTTGTCTCTGAATTCCTGTTGTCATAAGCTGTGGAATGGAGTGAATGAAATTCAAACAAATGCAGAAGATATTCGATCCATTCCGAAATAGGTATTTTCTTTGAATCAAAGATTGTATTTGTTAATGGATTAAATTGATGATGACGTGTCTTACAAAAATAAATCTGAATTCCATCTTTTCTATGCCCATTTTTAGTGAATTCTGAAGAATTGCATAGCCTACAATTTTCTATAGGTAAAGAGTTTATAAATATTATTTCTTCCTTTGACATCGTACGATGTTTGGCATCATACCATTCAGAAACTGTAGATTCGACTAAAAGCTGATCCGTTGTTTTGGCTTCAGATTTAGACCACGAAAAAGAACGTAAAGGTGTGTATTTTTTACGTTTCTTAGATTTCATTGTTTTGGCGGTTCAGAGTTTCACGAGATGAACAACCAGAACCGCCAAGTTCTCTTGATGGTTATTCACCTCATGAAGCTCCTCAAGAGCTTGCCTTTCTACAAGCGTCTAAATTATACCACCAAGATTTCATTTTTAATATTTATTCATCCTTTATGTGCAAAGGACGAGCCTTTATTTTTAAAATCATACTATTTGATAGATCTTAAATATTATCGTATTAAGTATATTTATTCCACATATCTTATTATTTTGAAAATAAAATTCACACTTATGTTCATAATTGAAATACCTTCTACTTAAAAAAATTGGACTACAATATCCTAAATTAATACAAAGATGAACCTTACATAAATACATCCAAATCCATAATACTTGGGGTCACAGCAATGAATTTACCTACTTTTATACAAAAAGTTCTTTTATACTAATCTCTAAATAATTATTCATCTTATGTTGAGACAGTAATTAACTATTATTTTCTAATCCATCAGTAAAGCTGGTGGAGCACTCTTTATAGAGAATCTGTTTAATATAATATTCGTTAAAAACACTGACCATAGAATTTAAATAAATCATAATTAATAAAATCTTTCATTTTCTACGCTTTCTATGCACGATCATTTTAACATGGTCTATCATTTTCTCAGAAAAATACCTATGAAGCAGATATTTCGGCATATTTTTTAATTTAGAAATATCTGATAAGCTAATATATTCTCGTGTAAGTCTATCAAACATTCCTTCAACTCCATAATCATTAAGTTTTGCACCTTTCATTTTAAGAGCCTGATGGGTACATTCAGCTAATCCTATATAAGCTGGAGTCCAATTGAATTTTCCTCCTACCAAGGCATTTATACTGCTTCCATCAAATACCCTATCAATCATCCCGTCATATTTTATTCTATATTTGTTGTTAAAAAGGAGCTCTATATCTGTCGTGTCATCAGCATAATAAACTTTCATCTTTCTGCCATATTTATCTTCCATGCAACGCGAATATATGTTGATGATTTCTCCCCAAGTTATCTTATCTGGATTTGCAATTTGAATTATCCTTCTATTTACAGCGCTATTACCAATCACATGAAGTAGTATCCTTGCTGTATCTTTTGAACTGGTCAAAGATGTATGCAAATTTTTTATATTTCCAGGTACTACGACTGTTTTACCAACAATAGCTCTATATAGCCATTGCTCCAATTCAAACACTCCTAATTGCAATCGGTTATTACTATAGGTTTTATAAGGCCTTATGATTACCCAATTATTATACAGAGAATTTCTAAGCACATCCTCTTGTACAGCTTTAGTCAAGGAATATTCTCCTTGAGAAAGATAATTCTGATCAGTAGATACATCCAATAATCTTGGAGAATCTTCCTTTATTGGTTCTTCTGAAGCAGCATAAACTCGTGCAGAACTGAAAAATAAGTATTGATTGCATGAACGAAGATAAAATTCATATCGTTCTTTAAATTCTTTAATTGTATATAGCATAAAGTCCACAATCACATCATATTGATTATTATTAATGATTTGTCGAATAAAGGATAAATCCTTGGCATTGCCTTGTATATATTTAATTCGTGATGATGAATGAATTTTATTCCTAGACGTAACAGTAACTGTATTTGATTCATTTGATATAAGCATAGGAACAAGTTCACGTCCCATCGCACCTGTTCCTCCCAATACAAGTATTTTCATTCCAATATTATTTCCTTAAAATTTTTTTTAACTTCTTAATATTTGAATCACCAAGGAATGATTTAGCCAAGTTCTTAGCTGATACAGTCACTGAAGTTTCTAAATTATAAAGGATATGTAGTGTCTCAGTTTCATCTTCAGTATTGATAAAAACCTCAAATATGACAGGATGTTCCTTAGGTGTATTACTTACAAAATTTGGTATTTTTTTAAGGAATTCTTCTTTTGTAGATGCAGATATATATAGAAATCCTAAATCTTCTGCATAATGTTTGACTAGATTTTTCGATTTCTTACCATTGTGACCTTCAGCTGCAATATAAGGATTAGCTAAAGAACCAAGCTTATAAGCTCTATTATCCGGATTTTTAAATTCTGTACCTATACCATTATTTATCAATAATATCCTTAGATTGTTTTTTACATCACGGTTAGCCATAGAATTTAAATCATAGAAAAATGCCAAATCTCCTATTACCAAAAATACAAGTTTGTCAGTAACAAGAGATGCACCTAAAGCTGCTGAAACACAACCATCTATTCCAAAGCCACCTGTATTACTATATTCCATTATAGATTCATCTACATCAAAGAAACTCCAATGTCTTAAAGAATTATATATACCGAGATGTAGAATAGATTTTTTAGGCAAAGCTTCTGCAGTATGCTGTGCAATCCATCCATTTGAAAATGGTAACTCTGGAATCTTCTGATTAAACTTATCGCACTCAATTCGCCACGCTCTCAGATAACTATCATCTCCGACATAATCCTTTCCGAGTTGATTATATCTTTGGAAAAATACTTCCTCTTCCATTGCAAACACATAAGTCTGTTTTTTAAAAGTATCACGAATTTCACCATCTGGATTTACTCGCCAAGTTTCTTTGACACTACTTAATATAAAGGCACCAGAAACATCACCAAGATGGATAACAAGGTCAATATCACACACTGGAGAATGATACTGCCGCTGTGATGCAACAAGACTGTACATAACCCTATATTTCCCCTTATAGTTGCTTACAGCATCGCACAAAACTACGGCATTGTAATGTTGACAAAATTCATCTACTGCTTCCTCTAGCTCATTAGACCATTTTTTATGAGCACCTACAAAGATTGCTATTTTTTTTGAGATATCAATTTTAGGATATACTGCCGGAAAAGAATCTAAAAAACCAATACGTCTAATAACACGAACTTTAGGAATTTCTCGAACTGGAAACTCCATACTATACGCTGTTGTCAAATTGATATGTACAGGACCATTACCATTCCTACGCAGCTCAAGCAACGCTCGATTCAATAGCACATTACAATACCATTCATCATCTTCACTATGAATTACGGGAACCTGAACACTCAACTTAACAGAATCAACAGGTTGAATACTTCGATCAATTGCCTGTTGAAAGTTCTGTCCAATTCTCCCCAAATGCTGAGTGGAAGTGATTGCCAAAATAGGAATTTTGCGATAATACGCTTCTGTTAAACCAGAAAGATAATTTCGAGAAGCAGTTGCTTGTGTACAAGACAGTGCAACTGGTTCTCCACTTTCTACAGCCATTCCACAAGCCATATAAGCAGCAGATCTTTCATCATATGCTGAAAAGACTTCAAAATATTCATCTTGCTGAACTGTGGCCACAAATGCAACATTTGTAGTGCCCGGACTTGCAATGACTTTTTTAATCCCATGTTTCTTCATGAGACTGATTAACATTAATGTATTTTTTTCATCAGTAAAGTTTGCCATATTATTTCTTGCAAAATTGATAATTCTGCATAATCCCCTTTCATTTTAAAATTCCATTATTTAATATAGTTGCTGACTTTTCTCTCAATTGGCTGAGCCTGTGATCAACAGTTATGTAGTTAATAGGAGGAACACAAGTAATTCTTCGAGTATTGTACTTTAACAAGTGGTCACTAATCTCAAATTCATCCATCAACTCTCTAACTCGATCGTTTTGTGAAAAAAACTGATCATCTTGAAAACGCTCAAATGTATAAACTTCTTTTTCAAAAAGCAAAGAAAATACTGTCCCATGGAAAGAATCTGTTAATATATAATCTGCATTTAAAATGAGATCAAGGAATTCTTTTACACCAGCATCCATATATTTTCTCCCTTTATAAAAATAAGAAAAACCAGTTTGTGCTATAATTCTAATAGACATATTTTTTTCTTTAGCTAATTTTCTAACGACAGTCCAATGATTTCTATTATCCGATAAAAAATAACAGAGAAGATATCTTTGCTTTTTTTTAATTTTTAGGCTAAATAAATTTATCCACTGCTCTTTTGTAAGAAGCATGGTAGGGTCAAGAACTTTTTGAGGCTTATATCCTATAATCGTTTCAAGCAAAGCCGATGCCTTATTTTCTCTAACTGTTATCAATGAGAAACTTTTAAGGCTTTTTCCTATTAACTCTTTTTTTTCCTCTGGAATTTCACGTATTCCTATACTGGGAGCATAAGAAATCTTTTTAGCTTTAATTTCTGGAAAGTCCGCATAATAATATGGGTGATACCAATTCGGATTCCATATTTGATCACTCCCACATATCAGTAAATTAAACTGATTACAGATGTTTACATAATCCTCATCCGTCTTAATGGGATCAGTCACGATACACTGTTCATTAATAACCTGTTCCATCTTTAAAGTTTTCCTAGCCAATTGGCTATTATAGCGTTTATGAGCATATTTTAGTATCTCATAACTAATACGACCATAAACTCTTGTTAAAATCTTTTTCTTTTTATGTGGTCTTTGAGAAGATGGAACCGGAAAATCAATCATTTGTACATTGTGTCCGTATCTTCTCAAATAGTTTTGCAAGGCGATTGCTTGTAGCTTTGTTCCATAATTCTCGTATCTAAACCATGTAATTATTCCTATCTTCATTAAGAAACTACCTCCGTTGACTCAATTTATTTTGGCACTTATTAAAAAATAGCATAATGTCATCTATGTATAGAATCATAATCAATAATACGAATGTATACTGTATTACATATAATAAAACATTATTACTAACAAGTAACAAAACTACAGATTGAATCACCAAAATAGCATAAGTCAGTAAATCTCTACTCAATCTTATTCTAAGTTTAATCAAACTTTGAGATCGTATATATCTAATCAACCATACAATGAAGTAACTGATTCCTGTAGCTATAGCTGCACCAAGAGGGCCAAGCAATGGAATTAAAAAAATATTCATAACAATATTCAAGACAGCACCAATTATGGTAGTCTGAGCAAATATCTTTGATTCCTTCACTGCAGAAAAAAAGCCACCTATATATCCTGATAAAGCGCCAAAAATGATTGCTATTGTTAGCCAAGGAACATATTTCCAAGCTGTATAGAAATCTTTCACATAAAGAAAACTGGCAAGGAACTTGTCAGTAGCTATAATAAGAGAGCATAAAATGACCATTAAGCAATTATATGCTTTATATGTATTTGCAAAAAAACCACTTTTATCCTCTGGATCATATTCTTTCACAGCTGACATTGTCCAAGCTTGATTAAATATTGTTTGAAAAATATTAAGAATGGATGGTATTTTAGATGCAATAGAATAAATGCCATTGGCTGCAATTCCACAAAAAAATATAACAATATAGCGATCTGATGCATTATTAATCCACCATGCTACTGAATTAGCGATAAGAGGCTTGCTATAAGCAAGCATTCCTTTTTTTTCTTGTATATATCTCTCTTGAGGCTTAATATATTTTGTCATGCGAGTACAAATCATCAAATACAAACATTGAACCAATGGCCCAATAATATTAGCAAGAAAATACCCTTTTAACCCCCAACGAAAAATTACAAGAAACAAGACATTACACCCTATAATTATGACAGAAGCTATAACGCTTGATATCGAAAGTTCTCTAATCTTATCAATACCGCGAGCAAATGAACTGACAATTCCTGATAAAGATTGTGAAAAAAACATCATAAAAAAGAAACACGCATATATTTTTATGACTTCGCTTATATTAAAAATAGCATTAATAACTAAACCGAAAAGTATAAATATCGAACCAAATATAAAATATCTAATAGAAATTGTAGCAACTGCATTTTTATTAACATTTTTTTCTATAGAAAATCGTAAAACAGCGTCATTGATATTAAGAGTCAATATCGGTATAAGTACATTAATGGTCGTGTAAAACAAATCATATGTTCCATATTCTGTTGTTGTTAAAATATTTGTGTATAAAGGAACCAAAAAAAAACTTATGAGTTTTGTGGCAAAATTACTTAATGCTAAAAGTCCTATATTTTTAAAAAGATATTTATATTTATTCATCATTTCCCTTCATTAACCTTTATCCTAGTTTTTCTAATACTAAAAAGTTTAATAAATCAAATAATCTCTCATGCTAAAATTTAATGTAACATAGATAAATGTCTTATTAATTTTATCAACTTTATAATATACAAGGGGCCTGCGGACAAATTCTTGGACTATTATAATAAATCCAAGCTTTGTCGGTATTCATAAGGGCTCATATAATTCAAAGTTTGTTTTATTCTTTTTGTATTGTACCATATGATGTATTCATTTAATATTTTTATAAATTCTTCAATACTGACTTTTAGCCAACTTTTGCCATAAAACATCTCTGTTTTTAAGTGACCAAAAAATCCTTCGCAAGCTGCATTATCACAAGAGAAACCTTTTCTGGACATACTTCTTGTGAATCCATATTCTTTCATCCGTTTAATCCATCCCGGCCATCGGTAATGGACTCCTCTGTCACTATGGATAAGGGGAGTTTCTTCTTTTAAATAATCATGATATTCATCAAGCATTTCATTTACCAACTCAGCGTTGGGCGATGTTCCTATTCTCCATGTAGGAACCATTCCGTCAAAACAATCAATGATTGAAGATAAATATATTTTTCCTGCAGGAATTGAAAACTCCGTTATATCGGTAAGCATCTTTTCATTTGGCCTCTCTGCATGGAAATCTCTTTCAATTATATTTTCAGGAGCTGGTGTTATTTCGCCCTGATAGGAATTGTATTTTTGAGTTTTCTTAACTTTTACTATTAGGTTATTCTCTTTCATGATTGAGCGAACTATCTTTTCAGAAATACAGATATTTTCTCTTTTTAGAAGTGCATGGACCCTTCTGTATCCATAAACGGCTCTATTTTCATAAAATATATCAATTATTTCTTCTTGTAAGGTTTCATATTTATTAGGTAATTTTGATATCTGTTTATGATAGTAGTAACTGCTTTTAGAAAGATCAAGTTTTCTGAACAACAAAGACAATGAATACTTATCTTTAAGGGCATCAACGATCATTGTCTTTTCCCGATTTTTCAGTTTTAGCCAATCGATGCCCTGATCTTTTTTTAATACATTGATGGTTTCCCTCAATATATCGTTTTCTAATTCCAATTCTTTTATCTTTGCCAACAACTCAGTCTGATTCGTATCAGATTGGGATTCTACAGGAACTAACTCTCCTCTAGGTAAATGTTTCTGTTTACTCATAAGCGAAACGGATCCTCCTGAAAGATATTTTCTTCTCCATAGATAGATACTGGTTCTAGAATATCCTGTCTCTTCTGATACTGATAATATATCTTCTCCCAATTCAAAGCAACGACGAAGAATATTCAGTTTAGTTTCCAAAGATGGATGTCTTCGATGTTCAGGAGGATCAGAACAATCCGCCTTTTTTCTTTTTTTCTGTTCTACATTTCGTTTCCGAATCCAGGTATACATATTTTGTCTACTTGGAAACCCTAACTTATTGATTACTTTACTAATTGAACCTAATTCATCGTAAAGGGCTAGCGCTTCCTGTTTTTCTTGTTCTGTGTATGACATAATCATCCTCCTATTTCAGTCCAAGAATTTGTCCGCAGGCCCAAGTTATCAATGCTATTTATTGTAGATTAATTAATTATAAATCACCAAAAATACTAATTATTCACAGTTATAGCAAGTTCTGTACTATTAATATAAGTTAATATAATAGGATATTATTCTGAATTTCTTATGTCACAAAGATTTTAAGAAGTGCAACTTTATACAAACTCCATTCTGATAGAATTCATAGTAGCTCGTTTTTGTTATTTAAAAATGAAACCCAATCAAATTCATCAAGCCAAAATTTCCCAGTTAATCTTCCTTTATGATTACATAAATTACGAACACTACTTGCATTCTTTTGACTCCCTTTAATAAAAAATGTGCTAGGATATTCTGGATATACTTTAGCTGTAAAACAAACCTTATGCTTAAAGTCTAATTTTTCAAAATAAACAAGATCATTTTCTGTACAATCATCTCCTTGTACCATAACAATATATAGATTATCCATATGTAATCTTTTTGTACGTTCAATCCATTTTGTTTTTGCTTCTTCAAATGATTTATAATGCTGAAAGAAAATTCTTATTTCTCCTAAAATACCAACTGGATACATATATTGATTGGACAATTTCATATCCTGTACTAACTCACAATTGTAAAGATAATAGTCCAGATTGGTTAAAAATGTCAAAAAGTCTTTTGTCCTAAACCATAAATTTATAGTAGGCGAATTAAACCTTAGATGTAGTTCATGACAAACTACTCCTCCTATACAATTTATGGATATGATAGAACAATCCCTATTTGTAACCTTTTTAAATTCTTTATTATGAAAAAGATAGATTGTTCGCAAAAAATGTCTATATGTCTTTTTAAGTTTTTCCTTTTCCATTTAATTGACCTCATTAGTAAGTTATTTAGATAGTATTATTAACAGTTCAATCAATATTTCTCTTAATATTAAATCTACTTTTTAAAATTTAGAGATTTATTTTAAGCCGTATTTTACTTATCAAATAGTTGACAAAACCTTTTGCCTTTCCTTTTTCTTTTTGATTTTTATACAAAAACCATTGTTTTTTTAAATGCCCTAAAATGAAATTATTATTTTTTATTATCTCATTTATTTTTTTATTTTGTACATAATCCTCATCTGAAACCCAAGACGATGCATAATGATGAATTGAATATGTATTCTCAGTAATATGTATTTCTCCTGTAGCAAAATTCATTGAATCAAAATATACTGGTGGAAATATTGTAGCATCTCGGATTGTAACTATTCTATCCGGACTAAATTTATAACCATATTTTCGAAGTGGTCTAGTATTTTTTTTAGGGCATGCTTCAGAATCATATACACCATTCTTTCCTATAAAATGTCGATTAGTATATTCTTCAAGAAGTGAATATATAATATGATTTTTCTTTTCTGCTCCGAACCCAAGCCCAGTATTAACATAACCTGTTTTTTCAGATGCCAAAAAGCACTTTAATTTCAATAAATCATCCAATGATTTAACTAGTTCAACATCTGTATCTAGATATATTCCACCTTCTTCATATACTATCTTTAATCTTGCAAAATCAGATACAAATGCCCACTTTTTTTGTTCATATGCTTCTTTAATATAATCAGGTTGGTCAATGTTAAAATTTTTTTCATTCCACTCTTTAATTTGGTAGTCTGGACAATATTTTTTCCATGTTTTTATATAGTTTTTATACTCATTTGGAATTTCCTTTTCTCCAAACCAACAGTAATGTATTATTTTAGGAATCACAGCATATTCTCCCTTTTCTTCTATGCGATTTACATTTGATAAATGGCAAAGATAAAATATAAAAAAATAGATATCCTCCTTTACCAAGTAAAGAAGTGTCATAAATGGTTATGATAAAGGCCATCATGCACAATATTAATGTCATCTGGATTTGTGATTTTGAAGCAAAATCTTTCAATCTATATTTTTTAAGTATTGCAAAAAAAAGAGAAATAAAAAGCATGATATAAAGAATCATTCCTAGTATCCCCTGTTGTAACAATATCATTGGCAAAGGAAGCATGTAATAATGCATTGTTTCATACTGCATAAACATCTGTGATTTTAAACCTAGTACCTCAATCTGATCACAATTGCCAATCCCTAAACCAAATAATAATTCAAACTTATTATTGAATAAAGCAACACATTTATCCCAAAAATTAAGTCTATTCACATCTCCCGCATTATTTGCAAATTGGCCTACATATCCACCTGGATTCGTTAAATAATTCCACATAGAAGACGGAGTAAACATATCTCTACTCATATCTGGAAAGATAAACAATGTAACTCTTATTGCTATTAAAATTCCAAGGATGCCTAAAACAATCAATACAAGTTTTTTAAAAGAAAACTTGGTCATTAAGGTAGCAATTACAAAAATAACAACCATTTCAACATAAAATATTTTTAGTTCAGCAAAAATTGCAATTATTAAAGAAGAAATTCCAACAATTAAAATGGTTCGTATAGAAATTTCTTTATTAATATATTCCACAAGCGACCTACTAAATATAATAATGAGTAAAATATTTAATGGTCCATTTACTTGCCCCCTTGACACACCATACACTCCACCAATCCAATCTTGTCTATAGCCTAAAACCATTTCAATTATACAAACTATAAAGTTTATCCACATCAATTTATCTAAAAAATCAATACTATCTGAATGCTCAAACGATACACATTCTATAAAGAATATAATAGTAGTAAAATAGCTTCTAAATGACCACAAATGCAACACAATATTTGAAAAATTAAAAATCACTCCAAAGATAGCTAAAGTAATATATAAAAACAATATTAAATAAAAAAAACGTAAATAAACGTTATTAAGTATACTCTTCATTCTTTCTTTTAGTAAACTAATGAATAAAACTACATTTAATAAATCCGTTAAATAATAAACTGGATGTATTTGTGGGATAAATATGCTCAAAATCCCTTCTCCAAATATCACTATAAAAATGCATAGTATTATTTTTTCGTAATTTGTTCTGTTCCTTATTCTTATCTTCATAGTTCATTATCTCCATATTTTTTATCTAGTAGATAGTAATAATATGGAGAGATAAAAAATAATAATGCTTTAACCCTATCTATAAAAAAAGAAGCATAACGAATAGGAAATTTTTTATCAATTAAATTAATGTACTCTTTTCTATACAACCTTCCTCGACACATTGCTTTCATATATAACATAGCTGTATGGTTGTCTATCATTTTTTTTAGATTTTTATCTTCCATGTTACTGAAAATTTTGATAAGTTCATAGCAAGTATCGATCAAGTCAACACCATTTTTAATCTTATCCTTTACTTTAGTTATTGACCCATCTCTCCTAACATAATGATAATAAGCTAAATCGGACAAATAAATCTTTTTGGCTTTGTTGATTACCTGGGGAGTCCATAACTCATCTTCATGATATATTCCTTTCTTAAAAAACAATTTATTATCTATAATTGTCTTTCTTTTATAAATACCAAAGCATGCAGCAGCATAAAGTGTTCTTTGTCTGAGCTCGCTCCTAAAATAATCATAATTACTGTATATTTTATTTGGTGCACTTACATATCCATACTTTTTTACCATGTTAGTGCCTCTTTCTTCTATAAAACCAGTATATATAATATCTGGAAATTCATGTTCACATATTAACTTATTTAAATTAAATAAAGCATTTTTTTCAAAATAATCATCAGAATCAAGAAAAACAATATAATCGCCTGTTGCTTTTTTTATTCCTATATTTCTAGTTTCAGATAATCCAAAATTAGATGAATTTTTTAAAATTTTCACACGGTTTGATTTATATTTATAAGCAATTGTCAATGAAGAATCTGTTGAACAATCATCAATAAGAAATAACTCATAATCTGAAAATGTCTGATTTAATATACTGTTGATACATTTATCTAAATACATTTCCGTATTATAAATTGGAATAATAATTGAAAATCTCATTTGCTTTTCCCCTTTGATATAAACTTTTTCTTTAACTCATTTCTACAATCTTCACCAATGATTCTCGTAATAAAGGCTTTTAATTTATTCAAGTACATTTCATTCTGATTTTTCCAAGTTCCAGCAAAATGGTGTATACAATATGTATTAACTGTAACTTCTTGCTTATATGTGTAACAGTTAATAGGGGAAAAATAATCTTTTGGATAAATTGTACAATTATCGTAATAAATTAGCTCGTCAGCATCCTTATAACCATAAACAGTTTCTAAATATTTAAAAATTCGTTGCGAATTTGGTATCAAGTCCATTCCCTGTTGATTGATAAAATGAATATTGTTATAAAGATTTAATAATTCATCAATAAACAATGCATTCTTCTCAGCTCCAATCACTGCTGTGCAAATAGAATACTTACTTTCAGCACCTATAAATGCTTTATTATATAGCAAAGAATCGAAAGACTTTAAAACTTCCACATCTGTATCTAGATAAATGCCTCCATATTTTTTTAACGCATACAATCTTACATAATCTGAAACAAATGCCCATTTTTTATGTTCATAAGCCTCTCTTACATATGGGACAATATTAATATCAAAATTTGATTCATTCCATTCTATAATCTTGTACTCCGGACATAAGGTATGCCATGAATTTATACACTTTTGAACATCTCTACTTAACTCTTTTCCCCCAAACCAACAATAATGTATTATTTTAGGAATCATAACTTATCTATCCTCTTTGAATAACTCAACAATTAATTTTCCAAATTCGTCGCAAAACTTTGTATTATTCGTGGTTATACCACTTCTTAAGTCATCCACAATTTGACTATAACTTGTTATTATATCTCCTAATGTATTAATATCTTCTACTAAAACAAGCATTCTCATTCTATTATTCATATTTCTCATAAAATTTATCTGATGATTATTTACATGTTCATTAAATTCATGTCTTCTAGGTACAACAATAGGAATTTTTCCAATTTGTAAAGGCATAATAAAACTTGCTGGACCTCCATGTGTAATTACTATCCTAGCATCTTGAACCATTTTGATCATTTCTTGATATGGAAAAAACTTTTTCCACATACAATGATTTGGTATATATGTACTATATCCTGTCTGTATAATAACATCTTCTTGAATTACACAATTTTTTTTTAGATTATCTACACACTCTATTAATCGATTAAATTGTTGTTCATGAGTTCCCACAGTTACAAAAATCATGCTTAATCACCTTTAAAAAATACTTCCTAAATTAATTGCTTTTGGATAAACTTTTTTCATTTCCTCCCACTGTACAATAAATTTGTCAGTGACTGGATAACAAAGTTTGCCCACAATAGTTGGAGAATCAATACGATCAAAGACTTCTATATATACAGTTTTAGCGCCAAATAATTTCCCAATATAAAAAAAAGGAATAGCTGGTGCAGCACCCGAAGAAATAATAAGATTTGGTCTTTCTCTAGGGATAATTTTTAAAGCTTTTATTGTATTGATAATTAATGCCTTTATGCTTCTATTACTTGGATAATAGCATGGGTACATTTTTTCTCCTTTAAGAAGACTTCTTGCATCTTCTTTATCAAATGTTACCCATAATCGATCTTTATCTTGCCAAAATGGTTTTAACATATACAAATGAGTTAAATGCCCGCCTGAAGAACCTACTAAGCACACTTTTATTTTTTTATTATTTTTCATTCCTGCACACCAATCTTTCTATTTTTATCTCGCCCCTTCATGGCTGCCACCTAACATTGTTTTTACTGTTTTCGCCAACAGTGTCACATCAAGCCACAGGTTGTAGTTTCTGTAGTAATATTCATCCAGTGCCAGTCGATCCTCAAAGTCCACATCGCTTCTTCCATGGGTCTGCCACATCCCGGTCAGCCCCGGTTTCATCTGGATGATGATGTCATAATAGATCCCCATGTCTTCCTTTTCTCTTGGCAGATAAGGTCTTGGCCCTATCAAAGACATGTCTCCTTTCAAGACATTGATGAATTGTGGAAACTCATCTAAGCTTGTCTTTCGTAAGAAATGGCCAGCTTTGGTGATCCTTGGATCGTTCTTTAATTTCTTGTTTTTTGTATATTCTTCTCTGATGGTCGGATCTGTTTCCATCAGCTCATCCAAGATCTGTTCGGCGTTGGACACCATGGTCCGGAATTTATAGATCGTAAATTCTTTGCCGCCTTTGCCGATCCGTTTCTGCTTGAAGAATACCGGATCATGGTCTCCGGACTGATGATTCTTTCTTCTTACATAGAAGTAAAGCGGCAATAAGACAAGACAACCGGCAATGCCTCCGCATATATCCAGAATCCGTTTTCCGATCCGTACCCACAGATTGATCTCTGTCTGTGCTGTAGAGATCAATAACAGTCCGTCAAAATCATCGACCCTGGAATCAAAAGTCACCAGATTATTAAAGCTTGGCAAAACTTTAATTTCCTTTACCCTGTTTCTTAAGCTGGCCACAATCCGTTCCAGGTCTTTTTTATGAATCTGCGGTATCGCAATGATCACCGACTGGATCTTTTCCTTGCGGATGACCTCTTCCATGTCGTCAAACGAATAGACATGTTCTTTGACTACTTCTTCCTGCTGATAGATGGTTGGCAATCGTTTAGTATCGTTACAGGAGATAAAGCCTCGAACATCCATCAGACTGAATCGATTTCCTCTACAGACATTCCAAAGCTTTTCTGCTGTATGACCAATACCGATGACCAATACATTCTTCTTAAAGGTATTACGAAACCAAATTCTGGAATACCTGGCAAAGACAATACTCATCAAAGCTGTCGTTAGAGCTAAAACTAGTAACCAAAGCACGATGGAAAGAGAGCAAATCTTAAAAAACAATAATACACCGACAAAAAACCAGCAGTGACTGATGATAATCAACCGAATCTCATCCCATATGAGCAGTACATTGTTTCTATACCTGCCCACCATCAGCTGTACGATTCCATAAAATAATAGAATTCGAAATTCATAATTGATACCCAGCGGCAGAAGATAGATCATCCCTGCAGCACCGGCTAGATTGGCTATCAGATTCAGCCATCCGATTCCCGTCATTTCCATTCCCTTTCCTTCACAAAAAAAAGGTTATGGTTCTCCCTCCCGATCTTACAATCAGGCAAGGTAAACCATAACCAAAATGACTGATCCATGCGGTAAACCAGCTACAGATCCATCATTTATCACTTTCCACCAAAGTTACGCCGGCCATCCACTTCTGATCCAGAAAAAAAAGATCCAGTGTGGCTAAACGATTTCTCTTGTCGTATTTAGTGATATAATCCTCAAATCCTTTCAAAGGACCCTGATCAATCACAAGACGACCATTTTTCAAATGCCCATACGACATGCGAAAGAGATGATCCTTGTCCAAAAACTGTTCAAAGACTCGTATCTCCTCCGCACGAAGAGCAGTTGTCTCTTTATAACACAGCTGCTTGATCAATCCCTTTTTGAATTCCAGAGAAAACAGCCAATCATTAAAATCATCCTGCGATAGGGGGCTACACACAAAGACATATCCCGGAAAGGCGGATTTAATCTCTATACACTTTTTATCTTTTCGATAGTTTTCCATCTTGACGCTGAAGGCATCGACTCCGTACCTTTTAAGATAGGCACAGAAGCTGTCTTCATACGGTGTCAGTACAAACAGGACATACCAGTTATTTTTATTTAGGTTATTTGTACAAATCATTAGGTTTTAGAGGGTGTGTTTTCATCCAACACGATAGCCCTGTTACTTACATAAAAGAAGGTGGGGGAAAGGAGTTCTAGATTGTCCATAACCATCCTCCTTTCTATGACACAGATGGGAAAACAAAAAAAGATCAAAAAGGGATAAACTCTCCTCTGGATTGTGGGAAGCCTTCCCACAATCCTAAAAGGAAATTTACTTCTTGAGCCGAACAGACTACTTATATTTCTGTTCATTGTCCATTTTACCCCCCCCCCCCCCCGTATCTGTTTGTCAACTTTCCTCTATAGAGAAAGTCCTATTTTTACGAGGATTTTATAAACTTTTACAAACAACTTTCTAACATCATTGATTGCCACATAATAAAAAGAGAGAACCAACTAGAATATAGTTTACGTACTCTCGTTTATTTTATGGAATGGTTTAGTTTGAATTCTGAATTTTTATAATAGGATTATTTATTTCTTTATAATATTTATAACCGATTCGATTTAATCGAATAATATCACTTTCATTCAAAATAGATCCAATAAATACTGTTGGGATATTATCTATGTAAAGAGTATCACTTGTACATAGAATTAAATCATACTCGTTAAGTGTAACATCGGCTACTTCTAAAATATCTACACAGTTATTTACTGTTATATATGGAACCAAGGTATTGATTCTTTCAATTAATAGTTCATTTATTCCTAGCCCGTTATCTGAAACTAACAAAGTATTTAAAGTACGTTTATTTCTATCTAATGCATTCGCCAAATGTAAGGCTAAAAAACCTATTTCATCCTCTGAAATCTCCACATTAAATTGTATAGACAATTCCTTGCAACATTGTTTTGTGATATTAAATGTATTTTTAAATTGAAATTTGATTGTTTGAAGTAAAGGATTTTCAATGGGGATGGCATGTTGAAAACGAATCATAGCTGGTCTGCAGTGTGCTAACAAATTGTCAAATAACTTCTTATCCTTGTCAAAAGGATATTTAAGCTTTTGCTTCCAAGATTGAATGAGACAATATGTAAATTCTTTAGCATAAGTTTGAAATATATCTTGTTTTTCTTTCAATGGAGCGACCAATGTAGAATTAATATGAGTACGAAGGTACTGAATTTCTAATTCATCAAAAGTAATCCCATATTCTTCTGCCAATGCATCGTAGATACGCTTCGCATCTTCGTAATATTCTAAACCCTCCATTTGTGAAATAAATTCTTTACTAAGCTCTATAGAATGTCCTTCCATAACTCGAATGACATTAATAAATATTCTTAATAGGAGTGCTTGTGTTCTCTGAAAAGATAAATCTGAAAAAACATTTTTCCCATGTCTTCGAGCAATTTGAAATACCGTTTTAAAGTCGATACCTCGATAATCCATTGAAGGAAAAATAAATTCATTGTCTAGAGTGTCTCTATTCGGATTCAGTAATAAAGAGCTAAGTTTATAATATGCATTGTCTCTATGCATAAAATCAAAAATAGTATCACGTATATGTCTCTCTTTCCCTTTGACATAAAATCCCTGTTCACACGAAACTATATCTAATTTATTGGTCTGGAATGCAGGGCGTATCGATCGTATATCTTTATGAATCGTTGCCTTTGATGTATATAGTTCCTTTGATAATTGACTAGCTACACATGGTTCATCTGCGTTTAATAATCGCAAAGATAAAAAAATCCTTCTAGCTGCCAAAGAATACTCCATATACGCACCTAATTTTTGTTCTACCAAACGCTTTAAACTAAGTTGATCATTTATATTTCCCAATAATTCTACGCCTGTTCCTGTTTTCTTTGAAATTACTACATGATATGGGGTACATAACTCTTGAGCCTGTTTTAAGTCATTTCGAATCGTCTTGTTTGAAACTTTAAGCTTACTTGCAATTTGATCTACAGTTAATGGTTCGCTTTGTTCCAACAACAGTTGTAATATATTGTAAATTCGTTTATTCATCATCAATCACCTTCATATATATTACTAATTCATATCTATTCCAGCATGTTAATTATAGTTTTTTTTCTCTTTTTAAAAAAGGATATCTAGCAAATTAGATACCCTCTACATATTTTTTGATGGCTAGCGTTATACCATTTTCATCATTCGATGTTGTTATATCCCATGCCTTCTCTTTAATAACATCCATTCCATTTCCCATTGCAATAGAATATTTGACATGTTCAAACATGTCAATATCATTTAAAGAATCTCCAAAAGCCATTAAATTATCCTGATTCCATTTATAGGTTTGCATCAAAGCATTGATAGCATTTCCTTTATTAACGCTTTTATCCATTATATCAAGACTGCTTATATGGCTAGAGGTTACAGATACAAAATCTTGTACTTGTTTTTTAAAATCCTCTAATACATCTAAGCGAGAATCAACCATTAATATTTTATAAATATCAGCATCGATCTTCTCTTCTTTAGTATATAAATATGTAGGCACTTCTTTGTATATAAACCGTTGATCCATATCGGAAGAATAAATCGCGTGTAATCCTTTTAGATAATACTTTTGAATAGAATACGCATCCAATAACTCTCTTATTTGTTGTAAATGTTTTGCAGATATACATTGATTGATTTCTAAACACGAATCTCTAAAATAAGCTCCATTGTAGCCCATGCACATCACTCTAGGATCAATTTGTTTTGCGATTGACTCTACATAAAAAATAGGTCGCCCTGAAACCAAGATAATCTTGATTCCCTTATTTAAGCAACGTATTAACGTATTTTTATCTTTATCATCAATTTGCTTATCTGAAGTTAGAAGCGTTCCATCCAAGTCAAGAAAAATAGCTTTGATATCATGCATATGCTTTATTTAAAATGGCCAAACATTCTTCATAGGTGGCAAATGGTAAATGATGTAAAACTGGACTTTGACAAATTAAATCAAAATCTTCTTTCGTCACTCCCATGCTAGAAAGTGTAATATCCATTTCAATAGATGCCATAAACTGTCTAACAATTTGTGCTAATTGTTTTGAACCATCTGCTGTTTCTTCTAAGTTTGGATCCAAAATATGTGCTAATTCATCAAAATCTTTTTTATGTTTCTCGCCCATTACTTCTAAAAAAGGTACAAATACACAAGCTAATGCACATCCATGAGTCATATGTGTAATTCCCCCAATAATTTCACTTAAAGGATGCGGTACATCAGCTCCTGAGTTTGCCAAAGCTTTACCCGCTAATGTATCCGCCAAACTCATTGCCTTTCTATGTTCTAAATCTGAAAGATCATCATGCAATTTTGGCAAATGTTCTACAATTAGCTTTAATGCATTTATGCTATCAAAACGAGAATATACACTGTGATGTACATTTAAATAACTTTCAAAAGCATGTGTAAAAGCATCAAATCCCGTTGCCATACTCATCCGCAGTGGAAGGGTTTTGACCAAATCAGGATCTAAAATGCATTCTTTTGCAAAACAATCTGGATGATATACCGTCAATTTATCTTTTCCTCTGGAAACAACAGCCGCTTGTGTAACTTGTGATCCTGTACCTGATGTTGTTGGGATGGTAATCAATGGTAACATTTGAGTATTGTAGGTCGGATAATCTACATACGGAGAGTCAAAATTTGTAAAAAGATAATCCCATTCAATATTATCTTTTCCATAAGTTAATGATAGGATCTTAGCTGTATCAATACTAGATCCACCTCCTAGAGCTACAATAACATCACATTGTGCCTCGTTGAGTAATGAAAATCCATCTTCAATCATTTCAGAAGTTGGGTTAGGAACTACTTTATCAAAATGAATACAACTAATATCATTTTCTTTTAACAGATCCTTAACTTTGGTATAAATTGGTTGTAGTGGCTCATCTGGCGTTGTAACCAAAAATATCTTCTTTCCATATCTTGATACAATTTCCGGTAAAAGATTTAAAGATTCTAATCCAAAATGAATTTTAGTAGGTTGATAATATTTTTGCATAGATTACTCCATTTCTGTTTGAATATTTAAGGATTGAAAAAAATCTACAATCATTCCATGATCTTCTTCTGGCAACATACCACTTACACTAATACATCCAACAATGCCTTGCTCATAAAGTACTATAGGAATACTTCCCGGTGTAAAAGTATATTTTGATCGTTCTAATCCATATTTCTGAATGAGATTTTCATCACTCCCCTTATTTTTAATGTATAAATCATTGGTTGACATTCCAAAATACAATGTAGAATTTGCTTTTCTATTTAGCCACCGTTCATTATCCATAGAACATGCATCATTAACATACTGATAAATGATTTTGTCAAATAGACGAATTTGTATACAATATTTGTTTTTTCCTTTTGAATTAATGAAATCATGTAATTTGCAACCATACTGATACATCAATTCGCAATTTACTTTACTTAATAAAATGACTGTTTTCATAATTAACGAATCACCATACTTCCTATAATCCATTGTAATGTACAAAGTAAAAGGTAAACGATAAACAAGAGAATACTGTCATTCAAATGCGATTCCTTTTTAATTTCTGTAAACATATCTGAAAGAGAGAAAGATCCTTTCCATTTGTAAAATTTAACCAACGCTATTACACTCAATATTCCAATAATATAATTCACCGTCGCAAAACTCGAAATAGCAATCATAAGCAATCTAAATCGATTCGTTTCAAAGTTTTCTAAATCACTCACTTCTTTTCGCATGTTTTTTGCAACATAAAAAGTAACAATAGCTTGCATTGCCAATATAAATCCACAAGTGATTGAAGCATTTTCTGAAATAATGGTGGCAAAATCTACATGTGTAATTAAACTCATTAATGCTGTGTAGAGTAATACCAAAAGCACAACAATAATGGAAGCAATTTGAATATAGCGAATAAACTTTACAGCATTTGGATTCTTACATTTATTCTTGTTAACAATATACTCATGTTTTTTCATAGGGAAATCCTTTCTTTATAAAACAGTGGCTGAAGATTACCTCCTGCCACTATTTTAATTAATCGATACCTAATATATCTTTTACTTTTGTTGCAATGTTTTGTACCTGTACACCATAAATAATTTGATATGAGTGATCTCCATGAACAACACCTCTAGCTTCCAGATATGCTTTCCAATCATCATCACTGGCAACCAAAGACTCATCTTTAACAGATACACGTAAACGAGTAGCACAGTTGGTAACGCTAACAATGTTTTCAGCTCCACCTAAAGCTTCTACAATACGATATTCTAAACTTTCAGTATCAGAAGTTGAATTTTGTGAACTATCATCCGATTTTGAGTCACGGTATTCTTTCTTAGAGAACAAATGAACTTTAGCTTCTCCTCGTCCTGGAGTTTGCAAATTAAATTTAACAATAATGAATTTAAAGATAAAATAATAAGCAGCAAACGTTAATGGGATCAACCATAATGCGTGCATTGCATGTACCTTTTGTGGTTGAAACAGGTTTGGAATCATAAAGAATAAAGCTGTTCCATTAATTGAAATTTGGAAAATCTCTGCAAGTACATAACAAAGTCCGCAAAGTGGTGCATATACTAACCAGTAGAGTGCAGGAGCAGCAAATAAGAAAGTATATTCAAATGGTTCTGAAATACCAACCATCATCAATGTAAATACAGCTGGTATCATAATAGAAGCAACAGCTTTTCTATTTTCTTTATTTGCACAATGATACATTGCTAATGCAGCACCTGGAATACCACCTAATTGGAACAACAAGCGTCCATTTGTGAAGTTACGAGTAATATATCCGGTAGCCGTACTACTAGCAGCTTGTCCATTAATAATATTTTTTACACCTTCATATACAACACCATCTATTTCCATGGTTCCTCCAACACTAGAATATTCAATTGGGAAAGCAATTAAATGATGTAAACCAAATGGAAGTAACGCTTTATCTAAAGTACCGAAAACAAATGTTCCTAATAATCCTGAGCTACCAATAAAGGTTGTAAGTGCTTGCAGGCATCCTCCTATAAAAGGCCATACATAATAAGTAAGGATAGATAAAGGAACAGATACGAGTGTAACCATTATGATAACCATCTTTGTTCCGGCAAAGAATCCGAACATTTCTGGTAATGTTGTGTCAACAAATTTATTGTGAATGAAAGCTGCAATAACACCAACAATTAATCCAGAAAACATTCCCATATTATATGTGAACATACCCATGAATTCTGTGAATAAAGCATTATAATTCATGGCTTCTTCCATTGCCATTCCGCTTTGTACCAATGCATCCACAGCAACCGTATCAGCAGTTACTCCGTTTAAACTAGCCCAATTTCCAATTCCACTCGTATAAGTAAAGAATAGTACTAATCCAGCAAAGGCTGCCCAACCTTTCTCTTTTTTTGCTAAAGTAAAGGCAATGGCCACCGCAAACCACATTTGTAATGAATTCATGAAGAAGAATCCACAAGATGATAACATTGAAAAAATATTATACAGGATTCCTCCAGGGCTTAAAATGTAATTGGTAAATGCACTACCAATTCCGACAAAAAAGCCGACCATTACAAGCAAAATAATTGGAACCATCATGGCACCAGCAAATGTTTGTAATTTACCTTGAATCTTTTTTAACATATTATTTCTCACTCCTTTATCCAAATCTTAGCAATTAAAGCGCTTACAAACAATGTGAGTGGTTGTCTATTTATTTCCGTATCGATGTGGAAAAATTAACGGGCTCACAAGCTAATAACCTAATAGCTTCACAATAAATTTCCATAGCCTTTATTAAATCAGAAATACGCATATTCTCATTCTCTTTATGCGGTCTAGTATCATATCCATCAAAGGTCGCACCAAAAGCAATTCCTTTATCCAATACACGCGCATAGCTAGCTCCACCTTTACATATACACTCTGCTTTCTCATGACAAATCTTTTCATAAGCTCTTGACAAAATTTGAATTAATGGATCTTTTCTATCTACAAATAAAGCTCTTTTAGTTCTACACACTTTTAAATGTTTATTCAATACTAGCTCTATCTGTTGTTGAATATGATTTACATCATGATTTTGGTCAAATCGAAGATCAATTTTATAAGAATATGAATCTTGATACTTCACAAAATCAAACACGGCAATTGTAGATTTTCCCATATCTGGATCTTCATGATAAAAATGACAATCTCTACCATAGGGATCCATAAAATAGTTAGATATTTCTTTACAACATTTCACGAAAGCATCATCAAAAAATCTTTCTTTAGATAGTATAAAATCTGTCATTTTAAATAATGCATTATCCGCCTTTTGCGGATTTCTTGTTAAAGCACTTTTTCCTGTAAAAACGAATGTTGCTTCTTGATTGGTAAAATAACTAGCTAAATCAGCATCCAGCAATTCTATAGAATTACATTTACATACGATTTCTACATAATCAGGTATTGCATATCCTATTGGAGAAGATTTGATTGAGTTTACTTGTATCAATCCATCTGATTTTATCGTTTCCTCAATTTGAAATGTTACAATACCCTTTTCTCCATTAACAATAGGAAAGTTGCCATCTGGTGAATAGCCTACAATTGGCTGCTTATGTGTTTTAAAATAATGCTCCATACAGTGCCAAGTAGTTTCTTCAGCTCCACCTGCAATAACTTTCACATTCTGCAAAAAAGGATAACCTAAGTCTTTTAATATCTTTATACAATATAATTGAGCCAATAAAGGTCCTTTATCATCATTCACTCCTCTTCCATACAAAATCCCATTGTCTATAGATAACATAAATGGAGGATAATTCCATTTTCCAATGTTTCCTTCCGAAACTACATCTAAATGTCCCAATATTCCTATGTAACTTGTATCATTGTTTACTTGCACATTTGCAGAAATTGCATAACCATCATCTTCTTCTATCTGAAAACCTAATCGTTTCGCAATTTTTGAAAATACATTAAAACAATCCGCAACTTCTTTTCCAAAGGGTTTAAACGCAGTATCTTCTTTACTAATACTTTGAATTGCAATCAAGGTCTGTAAATCTTGTAAATACATATCAAAATATTCATGAATTTTTTCTGTATATTGACTCATAAATCTCCTAATGAAAAAAAGAAGAAGTAAAAGTGGTTTACTTCCTCTTTGTATATCCATGATTCGTAAACCATGTGATGACTCGATTAATAACAACCAGGCTAATAAGGCTAAAAACAGCAACCATAAAGTCTTTACTAATTATCCCTGATAAAATCACAACAATACCATCTAACAAGAATAAAATTGTTTGCACTTGCACTTTTTTTAAATAGTGATGAATCAACAATGCGATAACATCTGTTCCTCCGGTAGCACCTTCATGATTTAATGCTAAACCAACTGCTAATCCCACCAAAACACCGCCAAGTAATGCAGCAATGACTTGTTGAATAATAGGATTAATATTTGCAAAAATACCAGTTATATCAATTTCTGGAACAATGGCCATCATCAGAGGATTCATGATAATAACAAAAACAGTCTTAAAGCCAAAAGAAGTTCCAAGAACAAAAAAAGACAATAACAATAAAGGTACAGATATACACAAAGTCATCACTGAAACAGGTATATGGGTAACAGTGGAAAGTATAATTGACATACCAGTGATGCCACCCGGTGCTAAACCGGTAAAAATAAATATCCAATTAACCGCAAGTGCACTGAATATACTAGAAGCAACAAGCCATACTAAATCGATTATAAAGTTTTGGATATCTTGTTGCTTATTCATTCTAAGATTACTCAAGGTTGAACTTTTCTGCTGCAGCATCAATTGACTGACGACAACGTTTTACTCCTGCTGTAATTCCTTCTGGGTCTTTAAAAATAGCACTTGATAATACTACTACATCTGGATTGCATTCAATCAATGGTTCTAAGTTATCGGATCTTAATCCACCATCGATAGCCAGTTCACATTTTGGGTTTTTCTCATCAATCATTTTACGAGCACGTTTAACTAAATCAACGGCACTTCTTCTCCAACCCCAGTTGTCATGACCATCTGTTTCATCAACACCATGTGTTACAATATGCAAACGATCAATGTCATAAATGGATTCTTCTACAAAGCATAAAGGTGTGTAGCATCCTAATGTTAATCCTACTTTTAAGTTACGTTCTCTACACCAGTTAATAATGTAAGCCAATTGTGCACCGATAAAATGTTCTGCAGGAATAATTAGCATATTTGCTCCTGCCTGATGAATTTGATCTATGAACATTATATCCATAGACTCTGTATAAATATGGCATTCAATCGGTTTTTCTGTAAATGGGCGCATGCCTTGAATAACTTGCCATCCACCCATTAACTTCATATTTCGTAAATCATGCATATCAGCCGCATCCGAATGAATATAATCAGCACCGGCATCACTAGCTTCTTTCACAATATCAGCTATATGACCATAATCTACATGAGCCAATCCAGCTGCAATTTTAATATGTTTCATTATTGTCTCCTCCTCTTTTCACACTGAATTATAGCTAATTAACTAGTATATGAGAATAATATAGGAATTTTATTTATTACCATAACTTTGTGGTAAATTGGAACTCTATATTTTTTAATGTTTCCACAATAATATGGTAAGAAATAGCCAACCACGTTTCTTGTTACAAATTAAATTTCCTGTTAATATACAAATGTATTTAAAGGAGATTCTATCATGTTAAACTTGTTTAAAAAAGAAATTCAGATTTGTTCACCTGTTGCTGGAAGAACACAGAATATTGAAAGTGTAAACGATCCAATGTTTTCACAAAAAATGATGGGTGATGGTATCGCTATTTCTCCTTCCGAAGGAAAATTTTATGCCGTAGAATCAGGAGTATTATCTGCCTTTTTTCCTACAATGCATGCATATGGTATCACATGCGATAATGGTGTTGAAATCTTGGTTCATTTAGGGATTGATACAGTAAATGCCAATGGCAATGGTTTTACAAGTACCAAAAAACAGGGAGATCGTATAGAAAAAGGTGATTTAATCATTACTGTCGATCTTGACAATCTAAAACAAACTTATGATATGACAACTATGGTCGTGATTACCAACTTAAACAATAAAACAATTATTAAGAAAAATATTGATCAAAACGTTACACACTCTGATACAATTCTTACGCTGAAATAATTTAAAGTCAAAATATTTAATTCCATATTCCAATTCTTTCATATACATCTAACTTTAGGCAATTCTATAGCAGAATTGCCTATTTTGTTCCTATGGTCATCCTCATTTAGACTCCAAAAACAACTCTTTTAATACAACCACTCTCATTATTAAAGCTTTTTCACTGAAAGTTAACGCGATTTAATAATGAATTCAAGTATAACCGAAACAACTTAGAATTTTTTAATTATTTCAGTTATAGTTGAAATAATTTCAAATTTGACTTTTATTTCAGCTATACTTGAAATAATTATGAATTTTGATTGTATTCCAATATATCTGAAAAAAGTGAGAGTGTCCTGCTCTCACTTTATACGGTTGGTGTTGTCTGTTGCATAGAAGGATGCCAAGTAGTTTGTGTTGGATATTGACTGACATCAATCTGTAGCTCATTGATCTTTTGTTGGATCTCCGGATTTTGATCCTGATAATAGAAATAGATGACGTTGGCCATCAAACGCTGTTTGGTTCCGGCCTCTAGTGGAATACTTCCATCGATGTAACAAGAAAATTCAATACCGGTACTCATCGTATTTTCACTAACAACTTGTACCGTTACATTATGTTCTGCTTTGTTGCCGGCTTCATCTGTCGCACTGACAACAATCGGATATTCACCTTCGGCTGCCAGATTGACATCACCTGTTACTTGTACTTTGACTTGTTTATTTTCATCAATGGCCAGGAAGTATTTGGTTAAATCTACATCTAAAGCGTTTAATTCTACAACAATACGATCCTGCATACCTACAAACGTCGGTGGTGTCGTATCCTCTGGTTCTTTTTTTGTTTCTTCCTGTGTTTCTTTTTCCTGTGGTTTGGCAGGCTGCTGTCTTGATTGAAGCATAAAATACCCGGCCCCAAACAATACGATCAGAACAAGGAATAATCCAATGATGATTCCTGTTTTCTTCGAAAAATGCTTTTGTGAAGGCACTTCTTTCTCCGGATCGATCTTAACATCCGGAAGATCTTTGAATTCGGTATTTTTGTTCTTTGGGGTTTGTCGTTCCATATCTTGTTCCCCTTTCATTAGTAATAGTTATAATAAGATTCGGTAGTACGATCCGCCTTACTTAAAACAGTACCAATCACATGTGCCCCATTTCTTTGTATCTGCGTTAAAGCGGTACGTGCCATTTTTTTATCAGTATCCTGAGCCGATACGACAAAAATCGTGCCATCACTTACACAGGAAACCGGAATCGCATCGGATACAGAAAGAACAGGCGGACAGTCTAAAATGATAAAATCAAAGCGTTGGCGCATATAAGCCAAAAATTCTTTAAACTTATCGCTGGATAATAGTTCCAGAGGGTTTGGTACTTTGATACCGGCAGGTAATACGTAAAGTACACCTTCTCCTTTTTTATCTTTAAATTTTTGGAAGAAAGTATCAGGAATGTTTAGATCTTCCTGTGCCAATACATTGCTTAAACCAAAACGATTGGAGATATTAAACTTTTTATGAATTTGCGGCTTACGCATATCGCAATCAACGAGTAACACCTTACTAAACTGATTGGCACTGACAATGGCCAAGTTAGAAGATGTCGTTGTCTTTCCTTCTCCGGGATTGGAACTGGTGATGTTGACAACCTGTACTTTGGTATCGACCGATGAATATTCGATATTAGTTCGTAAATGTCGATACACTTCCAATTCATCAAACTGTTTGGATTTCTTTGGTGTATTTTTTTTCATATCGATTCCTTTCCTCTCCAGAATCTACGCGTAGATCCTGATTTTGTTATATTTTCAAGTGGTTCGCTTTTTAAAATATGCTCAGGATTGGCATGAAGCACTACATCCGCTGCTTCTTGTCCTACATTCTTTTGAATCCATTGATATGCATCAGAAAGTTGACAGATTCGATGACCACTTGCCCGATGGGCATCGCTGGCCACAATATGCACCATGGCATTTTTAAACAACTGATAGGCATTTTTCTGGATCGTTCTTCCATGGTCGCCTAAAAGGCTGGTACGATTGACCTGAATCTTACACCCCATATCGATCCAGTCTTGTACACGCGATAAATCGATTTTTGTATGAAAATAACGTTCTACATGAGCTACGATCGGGGTATAACCGCGAATGATCAATTCATACAATCTGTCTTCTACCTGTGTGCTATCTTGCAGCTTTTCTCGCACATTAAACTCACAAAGGACATAATTTGAATTAGCCAATGGATAAAACCATTCGTTTTCTATCATTTCTAAATAATCTTCATTTAAGAAAAGCTCACAGCCAGAGTAATAGTCAATGCCGAAGGTATGAGCCAAATCTCTTGTTTCCACCATTCGATTGGCCATTTGACTCACTTCGTTCCACTGTTGTCTTCCGGGTATAAAATGTGGGGTGGCAATAATGGTATCAATGCCATCTTCTTTCGCCATCTGAAACAAAGCTTTGCATTCTTCAAGCGTTTGTATGCCATCATCAATCCCCCAGGTACAATGGTTATGTGTATCTATAAAAGACATACAACCTTACCTTTTATAAGGCACAGTAGCCAATACTGGAATTCCCAAATAATTTTCGGCGGCTTCTCGTGTACGAAGACGATTATCAAACAAGTAATAAACCGTTACGATACCGGCAGATACGATCAAACCAACCGCAAAACCAATCAGGGTAAATTTCGAACGACTGGGTGATACCGGATTTTCATTGACTTTAGGTTCATTGATCACAGCTAAGTTATCAATACGAAGTACATCCAACATCTCTTCATTAAAAACAGAAATGGTGTTTTCCACAATTTCATACGCTAATTGTGGATCTGTTGTTGTCGATTGAATATCGATCAATTCGGTATCTGTGGCATTACTGATCGTCAAAGTATCTAATACTTCCTTATAGTCTTCCAATCCTACTTTCTCTGCCACCTGTGCTGTGATGGTTTCTCCCTGCAAGATCTGCATATAGTTATTGACCATACGAGAGTTTGTCTGAATACTGTTGTAGTCGATCGATCCTTGTTCACTGATTCGTGGTGTGATATAAATCGTAGCCTCACTGCTGTATTGTTTCGGGATGATAAATGTGGCAAGCACCAATCCAATCATCGCAAAGACAATGGACGTAAAGGCAATTGGTACGATTTTTTTCTTCAGGGCATTAAAGAGATCTTTTAGATCGATCTCCATTTCATCCTGGTTCATTTCCATTTTTTCATTCATTCCGTAATACTCCTTCTCTTTATTCGCTTGTCGATGTATCGGCATGCAATACATCGGAAATCTTCTGTTTTGCTGCTTTGACGGTTGCCTGATCGGGAATCATGACATACGCTGTTGTTCCTAATTCCGCACACATCAAGCTATCACCGGTTCCATCCAGCATATATTGTTCGATCTTCCAGGACGGATTTTTATCCAATTGAAACTGCACCAGGCTGGCAATTTCATCACTGGAGAGATTGGTTTCAAAGGTATTGCCCAAGGCTTCCAACAGTGATGTATAATTCATCAAAACCGATGGTGAAGTCACGGCATCAATGATTCCCATCAGAACAATCTGCTGGTTTCTGGTTCGCTGTCTGTCACCATCCACATAGGCATAACGTTCTCTTGAGAAATTTAAAGCTGTTTTTCCATCGATATGCTGTTGTCCTGCCGCAATACTAAATCCTTTAGTTTGTGTAGAACTGGCAACGGCGGCTTCTTCCGGTACATTAACATCAATGCCACCTAAAGCATTGACCACTTCGGTTACACTGTCAAAGCCTACCTTAAACGTGTAATTGATTTCGATCCCTAAAAGATTTTCAATTGTCATCTTGGTCGTATTAACACCATTCATTCCTGTATGTGTCAGTTTATCCATAGCTCCGTTTTGGCAGCCATCGTCCGCATCACAAACGGTTGTCACATAATAGTCACGAGGAATGCTTGTCAATAAAATGGTCTGCGTATTCGGATTGACTGTTACAACCATATTCACATCCGAGCGGGCATTTTCTTCAATATCGACACGAGAATCACTACCCGTTATCAGTACATTAAACGAATGACTCGTGATGTCATCGACAGATTTTGCTTCCGTATTATTATTCACTTCAATCTCTGTTTGAAAGATCACACGCGTATTTTGATTAAAGTTAGCAAAGTCTTCCATATCCGTAATTGCCGAGCGACTGGACTCCAGTAAGATAATGGCTTCTACCTCATCCTTATAAAACGCATTCACCATACCGGATAAAGAATCATACTTCTGACTTTCAAAATCGACATGATGTGATTCAATATCTTTGACACAGGCTTGTGTTCGATCTTTGGAAATCGTCGAAAGCATACCAATCGTCTTTTCCTTCAAATCTTGTATGGTTTCATAATCACTGCTCTCCTTGACAATGACCGATACCATATTTGCGCCTCTTGATGGTGTTGATATCTTTTCCAACATAGAATTGGTGGCCTGCACATAATAACCAACAGTTCCACTGACAACCATGATCAAGACCATAAAAATAGCACTGATGATTCGTCCAACCTTCTTTTTAAAATAGAAATTAACTAATAAGATCAACAAAACATCCAACACGCAAAAAACGGCAATAGCTAAGAACAAAAATTGATTAGGTATTGCCTTAAATGTGATCAATTCATAGAATAAAAAACCTGTACACAATACTAAAAGTACAGAAAGTGTGACATACAAAATACGTTCCACCTTTTTCATTGGAATCCTCCTTGTATCTCACCCTCTAATAACCTAATCATTATTTTAACGTATTTAAATTCAAATACAATAGCCATATGATGTATAATTGGAAATTTCATTCATATAACATTTTTATAACAATGAATATATGACAAAAGGGACCGAAGTCCCTTTGTTTGTGTTTATTAAGCTCGTTTACGCCATACCAATAAGAGTCCCATTAAAGAAACGGCACTGCCGATTAAGCTAATGAATAATCCCGCTCCTGTCTTAGCAGCAGTATCAGATCCATCTGTATTCTGACCTGGATCTTCTTGACCTCCGTTTCCTGGCTGCTCATTTTCCTGGTATGCATTGGTAAAGATGATAGCTTCTTGTGCTTCTCCATCTTTCGTGATGTCACAAGTTGTGACAACTATATGTCCTTTGTGATCATCTTCTACATGGATTACAATATCATAGATACTTTCATCGTATTGAATACCTTCTTGCCCATCATTGACTTCGGATATTGTGTAACTGTAGTTACCAGCTTTGTCAAAGTCAATTGGTTCAAAGTTGATCATTCCTTTTTCGTTGTTTGTTGCTTTGGATACGACATTTCCTTCTTCATCTTTTAACTCAAAAGTAAACTGTCCATCGCTTAGCTCTTTACCCTCTAACTTCTTGATAGCACCAAGCTGTACATTGGCACTGCTGATTGGGGCATACGTATTTTTAAATACGATAGAATCTACTGCTTTTTGATCTTTAGTAACCGTCCATTCTACCTTTAAAGTACCATCACCCTGATCCGTAACAGTAGCCACGGCATTATATACAGAAGTATCGTAGTTCATACCCAAGACTCCTGTATTAAACTCAGAGATGGAATATTGATATGTACCTGCTTTATCAAAGGTGATTGGGGCAAAGGCAACGTTGCCATCGGCATCATTTGTAGCTTCGGAGACTACATTTCCCGCTGTATCCTTCATCTGGAATGTAAATTGACCAGCTTCTAAGTTCTGACCTTTCAATTCTTTTTGAATAGATACTGTGCCATCCGTTGGTGAACTTGTCACAGTCGTAGTTTGATATACATTCACAAATGTGAATTTAGGTCCTTCTGTCGGAGTGGAAACAACACTTAATGTACCATCTCCATTATCTGTCACTGTGACACTAACGGTCTTCACAGTTGTATCATTGGTTACACCAGCCACAGCACCCGATTCACTAATGGTATAGATAAATGTCTTAGAGCGTGTAGATACGTCCACTTCTTGTGTATCTTCTGTTGTCTCTTCGACATTGCCGAATACATTTTCCATCGTATATTCAATCAAACCAAAATCAACATTTCCAGAAACATCATTAGTTACGGTTGTGATCGAAGGCATCGGTGCCCCCTCAGATCCGGTAATCGTAAATTGATATTTACCTGTGATATCCGGTATATTCGCTCCGCTATTGGCCTGCAAGACTTTGGTTCCCTTCATATCAATGGATGCTTTGGCATTTTGTCCATAAACATTGACAAAGTCTAAGGCTGTCGTACCTTCCGGATAGATGACTTCTATAGCTAATGTGCCATCACCTTGATCCGTTACTTGCACCTGAAATGTAAAGCTGGATCGTACACTTTGAACACCAGTAACTGGTGTCATTTCTTCCACAGTATAGTTATAAATATAGGTATTTTGTTCTTTGATAGCTAAACCATTGGCAACATCTGCATTCAACTGCTGGGTTGTATAAGTTATCGGTGTAAATTCAATGTTTGCTGCTTGTCCATTCGCTGCAGACTGGTTTGTACCGCTCGATACTGATGTTTTAGTGGCATCTTTTGTGTTCGTTATGACAAAGTTAAATTCAGAAGCAAGCATGTCACGGCCATTTAGCGTTTTTGTAGCCTGAATTTTTGTAGCACCCTGTCCGCCTAATGTGCCACTGGCATCATAACGGTTATTAAACACAACAACAGCGTTTTGATCAAAGACTTGGTCATCCACTGTGGTTTGAACACTAAGTGTACCATTTCCATTATCCGATACGCGGATTGTCACTGTATGTTCAGCTTGATCATACGTATAACCAGGCTTGTTATCCGGAATAACTTCTTTGATTAAATACGTAAATGTTTTTCCGATATCCTTTTGATCAAATTTCATCGAATCAAATACACTTATTATGGAAGTATAGCTGCCATCACTATTGATCTGTTCTTGTGCCGGCACGGTAACTTTTGTGATTTCCTGACCATTTTTTTCACTGGATTCTTTATCTTGTGCCGTAACAGTAAATGTAAACTCATCTTGATCAATAGATTTACCGATCATGTTCTTCTGAATACGTAAAGCTCCCACTGCATCATAATCTAGCGAAGTCGTACTATACGTATTGGTAAATGTCGTATTTTGTTGTGCTTGCGCTACAGCACTCAATGTTCCATCTCCCGTATCTTCTACGACTACAGTTACATTCGCTGTATGATCATCATATAGGATACCATTTGTTTCTGCAGGAATATTTTCTACTACTTGATACTGATAATTTCCTGGTTGTGTATAGGTAATCGTACCAAAGTCAAAGTCTTGGGCAGTATCTTTTGTAACTTCAATCGTCTTAGTCTGCTCATTTGATCCTTCCGGCATTGGTGCACCTTCCAAACCTGTTAATGTAAAGGTGAATACATCCTCTTTCGTCCAGTCACGTCCTACTAACTCTTTTGTGAAATTAAAGCTTGTCGGCACTCCCGTAAAGGCTGTTGTGCTATATGTGTTGGTAAATGCGGCAACATTTCCATCCGTATAAGCAATGTCAGCCTTTAACTGACCATTTTCTTCTGTAACCGTAACAGTCGCAGTTGTTACATGCGTATCATATGTAATACCATTCTTGGATGGATGATCCTTATCTACTCCATCCGGCAGCTCTTCAGAGATCTGATATTTATACACACCGATTTCATCAAAAGTAATTTTTCCAAAAGATCCCTTTTGCACATTTCCACTCGCCGGCTTTGTCAAAGTCAAGATATCATTGTCTTCACCCTCTGGCATCGGTGCATTATCAACCGGCGTTAAAGTAAATGTAAAGCTTTCATCATTTTCCCAATCTCGTCCTGATAATGTCTTCTGTACCTGAATACCGGCATTTGTTTCATCACCTATAACGATAGATGTAGGTTCATAAGTATTGGTAAATGTAAAATTATTTACTACTCCATCTTCACCATCATTCGGCGTAACAGTAGCAACAACATTTCCCTGTCCATCATCAGTAACTGTAACTTTTACAATCTTTTCACTTGTATCATATGTCAAACCATTCCATGTTGGATGCTCAGAGGTTACATCCTGTGATAAAACTTCTGTAATTTTGTATCCAAACGTCTTACCAACCATATCCTGTGTGAATGTCATCTCACCAAAATTTACATCACCATTGGCAATATTTTGTGCAGTCGTATTAACATTTCCATCCTCTGTGAGTGGCATTGGTTGTGTAGAATCATCATCAAAGACATCACCACCATCTTTGTTAGATCCTAAACCTTCGATCTTAAAGGTAAATTCACCATCCACTAATTTTCGATAACTATGGATGACATCTAATATTTTCGTTCCTTGAATGGAAATAGTTGCTTCTTCCGCATTATAATCATTTACAAAACCAATCGTATTGACTGGATTTGCTTCAAACGCACCATTTACATATTTCTGTATAAATGGATTGGATGGATAGCTTAAACCTCCCACTGTTCCAGAAATCTCGTTAATATCAGCTAATGCGAGCGTTCCATCTCCATTATCTTTAATCACAATATTCAATCGATAAACTGCCGAATCATAGTCCACACCAGGTAATTTTTCATCCCCTGTTGGAATACTTTCTCGAATAATATATCGGTATTCTCCAGGCTTATCGAATGTTATAACTCCATCAAATTTAAAATTTGTCGCATTTTCTGATTCAGGGTTAATGGTTACAGAAGTTACATCTTTACCATTTTCATCCTTTGGTAATGGTGCATCTGGAGTTGCTTGTGCAGCTGCAATCGTAAAAGTAAAGCTGTCTCCATATTGGAAATCACGCCCCTCCATCGTCTTTGTACCACTTAATGGTAATTTTAAATCTGTCGATGTAACTGGATCTACCGAATAATTGTTTGTGAATACTACAGTCTCACCTGCACCTACAGTTCCACTTGCAATATTTTCGTCTGTAAGATTATCAGCACCGGATACATCTTTTAGTGTAAATCCGTCAGGTATATTTATTTCTTGAATCTGATAGTCAGCCTTTTCCATTCCCATGAATTCAATAGATTGGCTTTCCTGTAATGTAACTCGTGCTTTACCATCTTCATCAAATCTTACATCCATACTTACTGGTTCTTTAGATTCTTCTGTAACATAAGCTTTTACAGTTGTGCTCTTCTTTGCCTGAGAAGTAATTTCGAAAGTAAATGTTGCATCCGGTGCAGTCAAACCTTCATCAGCTGTCACATTTTTTTGAATTGTTAAAGAAGCTGTCGGAACTTTTAATTCCCCATTGTTTCCTAAATATACTCGGAATGTACCACTTTGTGCATCCCCTTCCGTGCGATATTGAAAAGTAGGTGCATATGAAGTTACAGCTGTATTTGTTTCATTTGGACTCTTATCTTTTGTGAAATCTGCAATATTTCCTAAACGTGGAGCACCAGCCTCTAAATAAGCATAGTTTTCTATACTTTTTGTATATCCACTCATGATTGATCCAAGCCGAGCTTCATAAGTCGTGACTTTCTGTTGATTCTCATAATAGGTAAATGGAACATAGTATGTAGTATCTGGATCAATACTTGTTGCATGTCTTGTACCCATATTGTCTAAGTAAATCGGTGTATCTTCCTGTATGAAATAATAGCTATTGTCATGGGCCGGTTCATATTCTACAAACGCATTTCCTGCTGTTTTACTGGTTAAACTGGAATTTGTTCCATCATAATAGTTACTGAAGAATAGAACATTTCCTTCTCCATCCATATGATTTTGAATATAATCGTTTGAAACGACAGAATAGTTTATATTACCATCTGATTGAAGTACATCTTCTTTTAAACCAACACTATAGACTAACCGCATTGGATACATCTTTTCTTCTTTTTGCCCCGTGACAGAATCAGAAGCATCTAATTCAACAATATCATGTACAATAGGAATCAAAGAAGCCGGGATCTTCATCGTCAAGACTTGTCTTTCGTTTTCTTCAGTTTCAGATATAGTAATTTGAAGATTGCGTAAATCTTGTTCCCCATAAACATTGTTTACAAATATGTCATTTGCAGTATCTAAAGTAATAGAATTTGTATTTTTATCGTAATTTCCTTCAAATAATTTATCTCCAATCACCAATCCTTTTACATCTTTTAATTCCATGTAATCCCCGATAGTATCGGTATATGTAATATAACCACTATTTGTCAAAGCACCTGTAACTTCTGTAGGTGCCTTCCCCTGATCAACCATGGAATTAGTAATTGATTCAAAAGCTTGATCTAGTTCACTAGAATTGTTTGCTGGATAATATGCCGTATTGTACTTTAAAGTAGTGATATCATTTTTTGATGGATGATTTAAGATATAGTTATAAATAACTCTATCTTCCACCTTGTCACTTTTTGTAACATAATGAACAGTGGCTTCTCTATTGTTTTCATAATTATCCCAAGCTTCAAAAATTCTATTAATTTCCTCAATTTTAGACTGGCCATCAAAATTATCCAAAGGATTTAAAACCAAGTTAGCTAATTCAACCATTCAGCAGTCTGTTGATTTGTACTAAAACCAATCGTATAGATATTCATCTGATCATTAAAATAATGTTCAGTCACAACATTTTTCATATAAGATGCTGTCATCATAGGCAACATTCCATTGGCAGACCACGCATTAGAATTATCACCCCAACCAATAGATTCATTTTGGGTGGTACTTAAGTCTTCCCACCAATCTTTCAATCCTTGGTCACTGAATATAGTCGTTGGTGCACCATCAGACATCAATACTACATTCGGAATTCTTTGAACGTTTTTTCCTTCAATAATCACTGTTGTATCTTCTACACCCATTAACATCTGCATAGCTTCGTTCAAGCCATAATGAATATTTGTCTTAGAATCTGTTTTTCTACTATCATTGTTTATATGATTTTCAACTGTTGATTGTCCATCATCTTGACCATTTGTTCCAGAAAAATTAACCAATTCTAAATAGTTCTTATTCTTGATATTCTTAGCTTTAATCTCTTTTGCAGATGTCAAATCCATAAAAACCTGACCAACACGATTAAATGTCACTATGCCTATACGGTTATTTTCATTCGCATTCACTAAGGTATCAATTGTATTGTTTAAAGAATCCACTAAATATTTAATTCGAGAGTCTGAGCCATCCGGATTCGAAACTTTTTGGCTATCAACACCCCATGTCATACTTGCAGAAAAATCCAATACAAAAACGACATCAATTGGAGATGCTGTTTGTGATTTGATTGTTTGAGCACTTGATAAAGCTGAGAAAGTCACTAAAAAATCTTCTTTTTCTTTGTCCACCTTCAATTCAGTATTGCCATACTGTACTGATGTGCTTACACTTTTATCAGTCCATATGCGGCCTGCATATTGTGTAGATCCCTGATTATACGTTTCTTGATAATTCATCGCAGTTGATGGATCTGCTGTATTTTCACTTGCGTATACAATGTTAGATTGTGACCAAAACAGCGTCATTCCCATTGCCATACACGTTATAAACGCAAAAACAGCTAATAAGGATTTTCTTACCTTTCTTCGTCTTTTTAATAGCATATAAATCTCCCTTTCTGTACGAATCTAATCTAAGTCAAGAAAATCTTACCTCCCCCCTTATAAAAGTGTCAATGAATAGCTATTTTATAACCAAATAAAGGTAAAAGGTGGGGATATATATCCGTTTTATAACTGAAAGTGGAGATTTCATGCTTATAATATCTAGATCTAAATTAATGTTAGGTTTTTGCATTCTACAAAAAAATTCCCGGTATAACCGAGAATTGCATTTCCTATTATTATCTTATTAAAGAATTTCACCATTGGATTCTATGACTGTTTTATACCATTCGAATGAATCTTTTTTATGGCGAGAGAAATTTCCAGATCCATCATCATGTCGATCTACATAAATAAATCCATAGCGTTTATAAAACTCACCTGTTCCCATAGAAACAATGTCAATAGGTCCCCATGGTAAGTAACCAATTAAAGGAACACCCTCTTCAACCGCTTCTTTCATAGCTTCAATATGCATTTTTAAATACTCTATACGATAATCATCATGAACACTACCATCTGCCTCTACAATATCTTTAGCCCCTAGTCCATTTTCTACAATCATTAAAGGTGTTCCAGGATAGCGAGAAGCTAATTTTTTTAATGTCCATTTGAGTCCAAGCGGATCCGTTTGCCAACCCCAATCCGTTACTTCCAAATACGGATTTTTGATGCCGCCGGAAAGATTCCCTTTAATTTTTGTTGCGTTTGGATCTGCCGAGATACAATTACTCATATAATAGGAGAAAGTGTACATGTCCACACAACCATCCCTCAATATTCGTTGATCTTCCTCTGTAATAAAAGATAAGTCAATACCGTCTTCTTTCAATTTTGCAAGCGCAATCGGATTATAAATTCCTTTGACCTGAACATCACCGCATAAATCATTGAACATTAAATTTTTTTCCTGTGCTATTAATTCATCTTCTGGAGAAGGTGTTAAAGGATACCAGGGAATATGACAAATCATGCAGCCTATCTTGAATTCCGGATTGATTTTATGTCCCTCTATTACCGCTTTGGCACTGGCAACAAATTCATGATGTAAAGCCTGCCATCTTTTTTGTGGTACATCCTTTAACTGTGATTTTGGAATTGGAACCTTACTTTTTAAATCTTCCTTTTCTACTAATCCAACACCGTTATATCGCCCAACCGGCAATGTAGCCCCATTGATCTCATTAAATGTGATCCAATATTTTACTTTATCCTTATAGCGCTCAAAACAAGTTATCGCATAACGAACAAACAAGTCAATGGTTTTTCGCTCATAAAACCCCTGGTAGCGTTTGGTAATTTCCCACGGAATCTCGTAATGACAAAGGGTAATAACTGGTTCGATTCCATATTTTAAGCATTCATCAAAGACATTATCATAAAACTGGAGGCCTGCTTCATTTGGCTGCTTGTCATCTCCATTAGGAAAAATGCGCGCCCAGTTGATGGAAGTACGAAGGCTTTTAAAACCCATATCGGCAAATAATTTAATATCTTCTTTATAATGATGATAAAAATCTATTGCGTCATGAGAAGGATAAAAGGCATCTTTTTGCAGCTGAGGACAAAACATACGTGGTGTATCAACATTTCCTCCCAACATCATATCAGCAATCGATAATCCTTTTCCATCTTCCAAATAAGCACCTTCACATTGATTGGCAGCTAATGCGCCACCCCATAAAAAATCTTTACCAAATCCCATAGAAATATCCTTTCTAACATTTTATTCAACGAACTACTTCAAATAATGGCATTCCGTTTTTAACAGAGCTTGTCTTTGTGATTTCAATAGTTTTAAAATCATTTGTATTCGTAATAATGACTGGTGTTTGTATCTCATATCCGGCTTCTTTGATAACATTTAGATCTACATCCATTAAAAGTTGTCCTTTATTTACATGATCGCCTTGTTGAATATATGTGGTAAAACCGCGTCCTTCTAAGTTTACTGTATCCATTCCAACATGAATCAAAACTTCCACTCCATTATCTCCTGTTATTCCAATTGCATGTTTTGTAGGAAATAAGGTAGAGACAATTCCGCTAACAGGTGCTGTTACTTTACCATCGGTTGGAATAATTCCTACACCATTTCCCATAGCACCACCGGCAAACACAGGATCCTTAACAGCACTTAAAGAGATAACATCTCCCTGCAACGGAGAAACTACTTCCGCCTCATTGACATCAATGCTTGGAATAGTTGAACTTTTCACATTCATTACCTTTTGTTCTTCCTCTTTATCTTTCCATAATACAATGGTTAATACAAAAGAGATCACCATAGCAACTAAAATAGAAACTGCCGCCAATACAACGCCAGATACATCCCCTTCTGGTGAGATATAGTTCACCATTCCTGGAATACCACCAGCTCCCATAATATAACGTTTCACACCAAAAGCACACATCATTCCATTTCCCACCATAGCTCCGATCATAGAAGCTACAAAAGGAATTCTAGCCGGAAGAGTATAACCATAAATTGAAGGCTCGGTGATTCCAAATAAACCAGAAATAACTGCCGGAACAGCCATCATTTTCTTCTTTTTATTCTTTAATTTTACACACATTCCAATTAAAGCGGCAGTTTGCGCAAAAGCAGCTGGATGTGTAACAAGTAATAAAGTATCATATCCTAAATTTCCTAAGTTGATCATGGCAACCGGAACAGCAGACCAATGTAAACCGAAAATAATCAAAACTTGCCAGAAGAATCCAAGTACGATTCCTGTCAACACCGGTGAAAAGTTAAACAAATTTGTAAATCCCATCGATAGCAGGTTTGTGAACAGCTGTACTAACGGTCCAATCAATAGCAAACCAATCGGTAACGAAACCAACAAAACTAAGAATGGGACAAAATAGCTCTGAATCATATCGGGAACAAATTTCTTTGCCCATTTTTGAATCCAGGAAGCAAATGCAACTACGACAACTACCGGGATAACCGAAGTTGTATAATTCGCCGCTATCATAGGAATTCCAGCAAATGTCGTATAATAATCCCCAAATAAGCCGATTGTTCCCAACGCTTCTCCTGCAGATAGAGTTGCTGCCTGGATGCTTGGATAACACAAAGTAGCACCGATCAACATACCTACAACGATATTAACATTAAATTTCTTGGCGGAAGAATATCCCAACATGATCGGCATAAAATAGAAAATCGAATCTCCAATGGCATTAAAAACTAAATAAACACCACTGGCACTATATGTTGCACCTAAAGCCCAAACTAACAGTGCATTTATACCTTTAAATAAACCACAAGCAACCATTGGGCCTAAGATTGGCGCAAAACAAGAAGAGATGATATCAATTAAACGATTTATAATTCCTTTTGGCTTTTCCTCTTCTACATTTTCATTGTTGTTTTGATCTGTAATCCCTAATATTTCACATAAATCGGCATAGACCAGATTGACATGATTTCCTATGACAACCTGAAATTGTCCTCCAGATTTCACAATAGTGATTACACCATCCAATGCTTTTAAAGCTTCTTCATTGGCTGCACTTTCATCTTTTAACTTAAAACGAAGTCTTGTCAGACAATGTGTAACAGTTACAATATTATCTTTTCCGCCTACTTCATTTAATATAGAAGTGGCAAAATTAGTATATTTTCCCATCTTTTTCTCCTTTTATCCTTCATAAACGCGCATACAGTGATACCCCTGATGAATCGCATCAATAACCTTTCCCGGCTTTTGAGAATCACCAATCTCAACAACATCGATATTTTTATCAATTAATTGTTCAAATAAACTGTGTTCACTTCGAAAACCGGTTGAAAAAATCACTGTATCTGCTTTAAGCACTTCTTGATTTCCATTTACTTCGACAATTACTTCTTTTTCTTTGATTTCCTTTGTGGCACAAGATGTCAGAACATGTAGTAAGCTATGCTCTACCATATAGCGTATATTCTGTTTGTTGGCAACAAAAGAAGGAGCCATCAATATATCCTCGGCAATTTCGACAATCGTTACTTTTTTTCCTTTTGATGCGAATTCAACTCCCATTTCACATCCAACTTCACCGCCACCAATAATCACTACATTTTGTTTGACCGTTTCCGGATGAAGTAAAGCAGGTATAGCAGTAGTTACATGTGGAAGGTCATGGCCCTTGATTGGAATCACTACCGGATTGGCTCCAATTGCCACAATAACACGATCTGGATGAAAACTGAGTACATCTTCCAAGATTGCTTCTTTTTCAAGCACAATATCTACTTTATATTTTTTTACCTGGCGAATTAGATATTCCAATTGATCTTTAACATCCTTTTTAAATTTCATGGCTGCTGCAGCTGCCAGAGCACCACCTAAATATTGATTTTTTTCCCATAAAGTAACATCAAAGCCGCGCTGTGCTGCAATGGCCGCCGCTTTTAGTCCGGCAGGTCCGCCTCCTAAAACAAGTATCCTTTTTTTTGTTTTAGCAGGATATAATTGATACTCTTTTTCATGCATGCATAACGGATTGACTGCACAAGGACGAGGATGCCCTTTCATCGCATTAAAATGACACTCTCCACACCCTATACAAGGTACAATCTCATCTAATCGATTTTCTTTGACTTTATTTGGCCAATGTGGGTCAGCAATTAAACCATGCCCAATAGCTATTAAATCAACTAATCCGTCAGATATAGCTTTATTGGCAACATCAGGATGATTCAACTTGCCATGTGCCATAACCGGCACCTTTCCACTTACTTCACGAACCAGTCTTGCAGCTTCTAAATCAAATCCTGGATGTTGATAAACGCTGCTGACCATACGCCATCGACAAGAATAGGAACCTCGTCCATAATGAATTAGATCTATACCACTCTGCGACAATCGTTTTATAATTGATAAACCTTCTTCTAACGGTTTTTCATCGTCATCCATACTATCCAACGTAACTTTTACAGCTATCGGATAATTCTTTCCACAAGTTTTTCGGATTTCATCTATAATCTCAAAAAGAAAACGCTGTCGATTTTCAAAACTACCACCATATTCATCAGTTCGATGATTCCATTTTGAAGATATAAACTGATCAATCAGATAACCACCGTACCCATGAATTTCAATCATATCCACACCAGCATCTTTAGCTAACTTGGCTGATTCACCCATTGCCTTTACTAATTTATGAATACCTTCAATCGGTAATTCTTTACAAATCAACTCCGGATTGTAATAATTTGGACATGGGCTGGCAGAATAAGGGGCCGTATGTGGATCTATCCAATTCATCCTACCGATTCCTGGAGATAACTGTATCGCAAATTTAGCCCCATAGGCATGTACACTTTCAGCTATTCGATGTAGCATATAAACGTGTTTGTTACTGTTTAGTAATTGACATGCCGGAGGTTCAAATTCATCGGATACACTGACTGCTCCTGTCATGATCAGTCCAGCCCCACCTTTAGCTCTTTCTTCATAATAAGCTAAATCATACGCATTGAACGCACAAGATTGATCGGTCGTCGTTCCCATAGGGGCCAATACAATGCGGTTCTTTAATCGCATTGTTCCAATTTGAACAGATTCAAAAAGTTGCATGACTCCTCCTTTATACTATTGATACATATTTATTATACCGCGGTAACAAATACATAATACTTTTGTAAACGCTTTCTGTCAATGCCTTTTTAAAAAGTTTGTTCAAAAAATTTTTTAATGTTATATTTATGAATGAAAATGTTCTAAAAAATTTCTTTACATATATAAAATAGGAGGATATAATGAGCCATCAGGAATCAAAAACAAAAGAATTGATAAGAGATACAGCTATAGAATTATTTAAAAAATATGGTTATGAAAAAGTGACGATTCAACAGATTTGCAAAGCTTGCCAAATAACAAAACGCACCTTTTATTATCATTTTTCATCAAAAGGTGCTCTTTTAACTGGTTTAAATGATTATCTTGGAATGCACGCGGAAAACCTTTTATCAACTGTGGTAACACAAAACAATAACATAGAAACTTTATGGACTCTTATGCGTGTATATTGTGAAAACAGCCAATCTTATGGTTTTCATCTCATCAAACAGTTATATATACAATCTTTAGAAGATTCATCAACTCATTTTCCCAACGATATGTATTTATATCCAATTGCAGTCCAATTAATAAAAAATGCACAGAGTCAAAAAGAAATACAAAACACCAGTAAACCGGAAGACATAGCCTTTTCCCTCTATCACGGTCTTAGAAGTGTATCTATCACTTGGGCTTTTGAAAATGGTTCATATGATTTAGTCAGCGAATTTAAACGTGTTTTTATCACGACTCTGAATTATCAACATAGTTTATAAAAAACACTGAAATACCAGATAATGATCTTTATTTTGATATTTTCTCAATTTATCTTTATGAACGTTGCCAACTTTTCAAAAAAAAAGATAGGATGTCAAATTTTTAACATCCTATCCTGTTCCTACTTCTTGATCTTCTCTGTGAAAATGTGCAATTAGAAACTTATCTCCAATACTATGTGCATAGATTTTCTTTAACGGATTTCCTCTTTGATCAAACCATCCATCAAAAACATACCCTTTTTTATATGCTGGCAAAAGTTCTATATCAGAATTGAAATATGTATAGACGTGTGGATTTTTACGCGATGATAAACCACCATTGGCATTATAACGTATGTGGTATATCGCTACTTCCCACTTTGCATATAAAGTGCAGGATTCTTTGATCACTTGATCAAAGGAGAATGGCTTTTTAAACTTAGAATCATAATACCATCCGCAAAACTCATGTCCCAGTTTTAACGGATGTCGAAATGGTTTAAGATATCCATTAGAATCCACCAGTTTAGGTTCAATATTCCCTCCGCCATTGGATTCAAAAGAAACTTTGCTTCTGGAACGATAATGCGCCTTCAAAGTAATTTCTTCACTTTGTCCTTCCGGAATCACATGGATCTTTTGACCATTCAAGCTCCAATAATCAAATACCATCCCTGTTTTTTTGGCAGGATATAAACGTAAAACACCAGACTCAATATTTAAAAATTGTGGATTTAAACGAGAGTTCATTCCTCCATCCAAATCATAATGTATTTTATACCATATCGGAATCCATTTATCATATAATGTCATTGTTGTAGGCAAAATCCCGCCTGGATTTAAGCGTTTTGTACACTCTTCATCAATATACCAGCCGCCAAACAGATAGCCCTTTCTATGTTCTTGTTCTTTCTCCATTTTTTTCTTCCCTCACAATTGTAATTATACCACAAATATGGTAATATATCGTTGCTGTCCTCGTAGCTCAGCTGGATAGAGCATGCGCCTTCTAAGCGCACGGTCGGGGGTTCGAATCCCTCCGAGGACGCCACTTGAACAATTCTCCTTTATATAAAGGAGTTTTTTTATTTTTTACAATTGTTTGAGAAGATTTTGAGAAAATCGCTCCACAATACACATGGCTTCGTCTTCTTTTTTAGGAATCAAATGAGTGTAGGTTTCTAATGTGATTTCAACATTTTCGTGTCCCAGTCGTTTGCTAACTGCAACAATATTGCAACCGCTGCAAATCAAATTTGAAGCATGACTGTGACGTAGCAGGTGAAAATGTTCGTAGTTTGATTGATGAGTTGTCGGAGCTGACGAGTAGAATGAATGCGCTTCAGAAGAGCTTGGAAGATGTGGATCGTCGTTCTACGCAGGCTGTGAAACAGGGTGTTGGTAAAGCACATAATACAGCGACGAAAGCAGCGGAAGAGAGTATGAAGACCTTGACGGATTCGTTTGCCAAGTTGGTAAAGGTGTCTTCAAAAGAGGCGATGACTCGTGTGGAGCGATTGCAGCGGTTCTCGAAGATATCGGTGCTTGGCATGATGATGAAAGTTGGTGCAGCAAGTGTTGCGAGTTCGCTGCTGGTTGTGTGGCTTTCGACTTTTATTCTGTAGTCTTGTGGGCATAAATAATGATGAGGGTGAGCACTGTTTGGTGTTCACCCTCATTTTATCGTTCGTCTCTATCATTCGGTTGTTGTCTGGATGGGCTGTTGAGGTTTGCTGCTGCATCGCGGGATTCCCGAGAAACCACATCCAGGGTTATGGTTTCTACTTCATGTGTTTCAGTTTTGGTTGGGTCTATGAAGTCGCCAAATACAGGCTTTTTTGTTCCCTGATTTTGAAGGTGCTCAAGAATGTTATAGCGGTCGGTGACGAGTGTGACATCGGCGCTGGTAGCACAGTCACGAAACCATGTGTACTCTTTTTGAAGTTCTTCCATGATAAATATGACTTTATTGGTGCGGATAGGTTCGATACTTTGATAGCCGGAGTATTGGACATGGATAAATCCATGCTCTTTGAGAAAAGATGCTATCTGTGCCCAGGCTTGTCTCCATCCGTTTGGTGAGGTGGAAGGATAGAGTTCTTTGAGCTTGCGTGTATCCAGGTCAAAGTTGATGGCTTTACGAGTAGTTGCATCATCATACACTGCAATCTCCCTTCTATATGATTAGAAGTTTCCACGCAGACGATATGGGGCAATATCTTTAAGGTCGTCAATGAGATTGTATCCCTGATCCCCACCTTCGTGATAGATGACCTTTTCAACATTGTTGATGAACCATTCTTGATCGACAAGAAGGGACATAGCAAGTGAGATTCGTGCTCCGCTGAGGTCGGAACGCGGTTGCCATGTGGCGTTGTCTACTCGTTCTATCTCAAGGACATCGGCGCACTTTTCTATATAGTCATAGAGGGTTTGTGGGTTGTAGTGATTGCGTTTGCATTTTTCTTCATCGAAGTAGACGGTGAAGTACCATTTACGAGGGTTAAGTGGGTGCATCATAATACTTCCTTCCTTTCTAGCGCTGCTTGTGTTTTTGTGTTTTGTACGTATCCTTATGGTTATCTAGTTGAGTATCACGCGGTAGATGATGTTGAGAATGATGACTACAAGAAATCCCAGGAGGTTAGCTCTGGCAGCTTGAGTTTGTGCTTGACTGCCATCAGGGTAGATTTTGAAGAGAATGAACAGGGTGATGAGTGGTAGAAGCCATCCGGCTAAAAACCAGCCTATCTTTCCTGCTCGTCCGATACGTTTTGTTTGTTGACGTGCCATCGTCTATTTCTCCTTTCAGATGCCAAGAAGCGCTTTGATTCCCAGGATAATCAGGAATGTGACGGTGCCAAAGAATGCGAGTTTTCCTGATGCCCAGTAGGCTTGGCTTCCTTCGGGGTAGCCGTGGTGGATAGCAATAACGAAGCCGATCAGTGGTAGGCATAGCCCGAGAAGAAACCACAAGATTTCTTTGACGATTCCGATGGTTTCTGGTTTTTGCCTCTTCATGAGTCACACTCTCCTAGCTATCTTGGTTTCTTGGTATCTAGTCTACTTGGTTACTAGGTTTTGTGCAAGTGGTTTGTTGAAAATGAAGCAGTGTGAAGTATGCAAGAAGGGACATACTAGCAAAGGTAATGAGTAGTGCAACATTGTTTGTGGTCACATAAGCAACGATGGCACTTGTATACATGATGATGGTAAGGAGGATATAGACATGTTTTTCATTCATATTCTCATCATAGAAGAAAAGCCCGAGTCACCGGGCTTTTCTCTTTTTGTGTAATTATCGTTTTGCCATCATGCATCGGATGTCCATAATAATTTGCGCATATCTAGTCCTCAATGAGATCGTGTTCTTCCAAGGTTATTGTTCCGTTGTGCACATCCTCAATTTGTTTCTTAATATAGGCCATATTTTCTGGAGCGTAGAAAGGGTCAAGTGTAAGATCAAATGGTATCCGCTGTTCTCTTCCCACTGCTTTGATAAAGATATTAAGGGCTGTGGACATAGAGAGTCCCAGTTGCTTGCATACTTTTTCTGCTGCCTGTTTGTCTTCTTTACTGGCTCTGAAACTGATATTGACCATGTTTTCTGATGCTGACACAGGGATCACCTCTTTCTTTCACCATAATTATAATGCTCATGTATTGTATTACACAATACATTTACATTACTTTTGCTTTTCTTTGTATATATGAGATGGATTGGTTTTTTCTGCATTGTCGAGGGCAAAGGCAGCATAATATGTATCTCTTGCCGTTTCTTTCAGTGATGGTTGTCTTTCTTCTGGCGTGTGATAGATGGATGGATAGGCTCTTTCGATGTAGTTGAGGGCTGGGCACATCGCCGGATCATCCCAGAGTGTTCTGAGGTAGTGGATGCATTGTTCTTTGTTATGGAAGAGGGATGAGGATTGGCTGAGAATATCATCATTGCCTTGCGGTGTGAGTTGTCGGGCTTCAAGAGTTGCACTTGGCAAGAATCCTGAGAATCTAACAGAGCATCAACAATCCTGTTTAGAT
>ENA-ORUM01000484-ORUM01000484.1-human-gut-metagenome-genome-assembly--contig:-NODE-484-length-48031-cov-10.994601_pt1 | contig 48031 bp, 36 predicted proteins | sample MGYA00242083_ERZ509217 | MGnify/ENA primary metagenome ERZ509217 (study PRJEB26280, sample SAMEA2338831) | human gut metagenome | biome: human gut; feature: human-associated habitat; material: faeces...
TGCGCCAGACCAACTATGTAAAGTCCATCGTGACTGCCCAAGGCAAGATGGATTTGGAGCGCAAGGGCAAGCAGAGCTATCAGGGATGGATGTGCGCCCGGCTGCTGGCCTTCTCCAACGGAGATTTGCAGGCCCTGTTTGACCGGAGCGACGGCTTTTACCGCCGACAGCTGGTGTTGACCACGAAAGAAAAACCGGCTGGCCGTGTGGATGATCCTGACCTTGCCGAGAAGATGAAAGCCGAGGTGGAGGGTATTCTGCTGTGGGCTTTTGAGGGATTGCAGCGGCTGGCCGCAAACAACTTCAAGTTCACCGAAAGTGACCGCACCAGAGAAAACCGGGAAGCAGTCAAACGGGACAACAACAATGTCTATGATTTTCTGGATTCTGACGGATATGTTCGCCTGAAAGCCGATATGTCCGCCAGTTCCAAAGAGCTGTACGAGGCATACCAGATTTACTGCACCGAGAACAACCTGCCTACCCTGAAACCCCGTAGCTTCAGCGAAGCCCTGATCGCCTGCCAGAGCCGCTATAATCTGGAATATTGCAACAATGTGACCAATGCCGCCGGACGGCGGGTGCGTGGCTTTCTGGGAATTGAGGTACTGGTGAGAAATCATATATCAGTGTTTTCCGGTGATTCGATGCGTACGTACGTACCGGAAGATGTGCCGGAGGAATGGCGGCGCTGAACCGTGTACGTACGTACGCTTTGATTGACCGTTGTTCTCCCTTTTATAGCAATTCGACGGCTATACCAGTCAGAATCACCGATCAAATTCCCATGCTAAATCAAGGCAAGTGGGAATCGAAAAGTATTTGACGGTTGGAAGAAATCATTTTGCGAAACAGTGCTTCTCACCCCGGTGAACCGGGTGCATGGAACCATGGGAAATTGCACGGTTTCAAGCCAAATCACACGAAACAGAAAAGTCGGAAGGTGCGACCTGTGGACAGGACATCACACCGGTAATTCTGGACGGATTTGTTGACGAGAGAATTTTTCACGACACAGCGAAACGGTTATGCCAGAGGGCATACCGGATTCGCTTTTTTATCAAGTAAATTTAGGAGGATTTTTATGATGACGGTACGCAACGAGATTAAGGCACAGATCGTCCGGGCGGGATATACCATGCAGGAGGTAGTTGACCGGCTCCATGAGGAATACGGCTGGTCGGACAGTGTTTCCAACCTGTCGGCCAAGCTCCAGCGGGAATCCATCCGCTACAAGGAGGTTGTGGAGCTGGCCGATGTGCTGGGCTACGACCTGATCTGGCAGAAACGGAGGTAAATCTATGACAAGTGAAGAAAAGAAACTGTTGCAGGCAAAGCACTGCTTGGAGGAAGCCCAGGCACGGGACCGGGTGAAAGAACGAAAAGCACGGACAAGGCGGCTCATTCAGGAGGGTGCTGTGCTAGAAAAAGTGCTGCCGGAAGTACAGGCGGTAGGGCTTGATAATCTGGAAGAATACCTGCGGCGAAAGCTGGCAGGATACGATTGAAAACGGCTGGGAGGTCTCCGGGAAACCGGGGGCCTTCCTCTTTTTTATCCCGAAGGGCGCACTTACTCACCACCTGCTAAAGCAGGCGGTGGTAGCCCTCCCGTTGGTCGGGCACGTGCGCTCTCCGAGGGGGATTGCGGCTCCTGCGGGAGCCGCTGGACAAGGCTGCATTTCTGCCAAACTGCCAGCCTTGTCCATGCAGACGGCGCAGGGGTTTCCGTTTTGGAAGCCCCTGTTCATGGGGTGGTATATTGCCACCCCATCCCGCCGCCTGCCTGCGTCAACCTGCCACCGGCAGCTTGACACAGATGCAGGGGTGGAACGATTTGTTCCACCCCTGCTGGTGGTGTGTCGTATTTCACGACGCACCTGTTGCAATCGAGTACGGAAGAAGGGCTACTGCGTTTCACAGTAGCCCTTCAGAAAGGATGGTAGACAATGGCGATTTATCATTTGGAGGCCAAGATGGTCAGCCGTGGAGCCGGGCGCTCCGCCGTGGCTGCTGCGGCCTATCTGAGCTGTTCCCGGATGCTCAACGAGTACGACGGGGTGCAGCACGACTACACCCGCAAACAGGGGCTTGGATGGCGGCAGGTTTTTCTGCCAGCCACCGCCCCCGCAGAGTGGCAGGATCGGGAAACCCTGTGGAACGCTGTGGAGGAAACCGAAACCGCAAAGGACAGCCGCCTCGCCCGTGAATTTGTGGCGGCGCTGCCCATAGAGTTGAGCCGGGAGAAACAAATCCAACTCCTGCAAGATTTCATCAAGGAGCAATTTGTGGCAGACGGAATGTGCGCTGATGCTGCCATCCATGACCCATATCCTCCCGGACACAATCCCCATGCCCATATCCTGCTGACGGTGCGCCCGCTGGATGAAAAGGGAAAATGGCAGTACAAGACTGAGAAAGAATATCTCTGCGTCAAAGACGGCGAGGAACGGGGCTTTACCGCCGCCGAGTTCAAGCAGGCGCAGGCCGACGGCTGGGAGAAACAGTACCAGTACAAAGTGGGCAAAAAGAAGGTGTATATGGCCCCGTCCGCAGCGCAGGCGCAGGGCTATGAACGGGTGTCCAAGTACCCCAAAAGCACCAAATTTGGCAGACAGAACCCCATCACGGAACGCTGGAACAGCGATGAGCAACTTGTTCTGTGGCGGGCTGCATGGGCGGATTTGGCAAACCGCTATCTGGAGCGCACCGGGCACGAAGAACGCATCGACCACCGCAGCCATGCCGAGCGTGGGCTGCTGGAGCAGCCTACGGTCCATGAGGGTGTGGTTGCCAGAGCCATGGAGAAAAAGGGCATTATCTCTGACCGGTGCGAGCTGAACCGGCAGATCAAGGCGGACAATGCCCTGCTCCGTGAACTGAGAGGACAGGTCAAAAAGCTGGCGCAGACAGTCAAAGCCACCCTCCCGGCACTTGCCGAGGCCATGGAGAATCTACGTAAAAATTTGCTGCTGTTCTGTTATCGGCTGGGGTATCTTCGCAAGGGCAAGGATCGTCTGAATACCTCACTGAATACGCTTCGCCCTGCCCTCGCACGGTACAATCAGCTTGCAAAGGACATCCGGGATAAGACGAAAGAACGCCGCAGCCTGCTCTCTGAGAAAAAGACGCTTTCTGCTGTCCATGTATTCCGGCACCGGGAGCTGGCGGCTAAGATTGCGGCACTGACAGAGGATTTGGAGGAACTGCGTTCTGAGAAGAATCTGCTTCTGACGTCGCTGGCATATACCGAGGACGATGCCGCCGATAAACTTCCCAAAGACATTGCCGCTATGGAGCAAAGCCTGAAACGCTTGGAAGAACAGGAACAGAAATATTCCGCCGAGCTGGACGCTGCCCTGACTGAGTATGCCGGGCTTCGGGAGCAGGCACAGAGCTTCGATCCGGTGCTGCTCTATGAGGCAAAACAGGCCATTCGTCCCGACAAGGAACAGGAAGCGGAAAGCCGTGCGCAGGAGGTTTACGGCGAGAAGTACAACCCGCTTCTGATGTTTGACAGCAAAAAGGCGGTTTCCCGTATGCTGCATGAGGATATGGAGCGACAGGCTGTGCGGAGGATGGTACGGCAGGCGCAGGCAACATTTACTCGGCACAAACAGAACAAGGGGCAGGAACGGTAATGTACCACTCCTGCTCCCTTTTTTATAATTTTCAAGATGGGAGGAATCAGCAACATGAATATTTATGGATATGTACGGGTGTCAAGTACAGACCAAAATGAGGACCGGCAGATGATTGCTCTGCGAGAAGTACCTGTACCTGAAAAGAATATTTTTGTAGATAAGCAATCCGGAAAGGACTTTGAGCGTCCCCGTTACAAGAGACTGGTGCGAAAACTAAAAACCGGGGACTTGCTGTATATTCTTAGTATTGATCGGTTGGGGCGAAACTATGAGGAAATCCAGAAGCAATGGCGTGTACTTACCAAAGAAATCGGCATTGATATCTGTGTTCTGGATATGCCGTTACTAGATACCAGAAATGGCAAAGACCTAATGGGAACCTTTATTGCCGATCTTGTGCTGCAAATCCTGTCGTTTGTAGCACAGAGCGAACGGGAGAATATTAAGAAACGGCAGGCGGAAGGGATCGCAGCAGCTAAAGCAAAGGGGGTCAAATTCGGTAGACCTGAAAAGCCAGTTCCTGATGATTTTGGGAAAATCGTCAAAGCATGGGAACAAAAGAAGCTACCCTTTGATGAGGTTTTGAACCAGTGTGACATGAGCGAAGCCACTTTTTACCGCAAGTTACGGGAATATAGGCTCCTCCAGGGTAGGGGAAAGGGATAATAGTGCAAATGTGGCTGTCAAAAGGTGTACCTTTTGACAGCCACAAATTTACTTTATTATACAGTCTACTGGCTAAATTTGCAAGTGAATTCCCGGTTTTTTCGACAGATTTTGGTTACACCATCTTTAAGCAACTCCCAAAGAAAACATTATCAAAAGGTACACCTTTTGAGTAACCATAGGTCAATGCAAGAGGAGGAGAAGGTATGGCATTTTTTGAACAACTTGGTAAGCGTCTCACAGATGCAGGTCAAAGTGTTGCTCAGCAGACCAAGAATCTTGCTGATGTGACACAGCTTAACAGCGCAATCTCTGATAGGGAGAAGAAGATCTCGCAGCTTTATTTGAACATCGGTCAGCTGTACTATGAAGAGCATAAAGGCGACTCGTCCGCTGAACATCGAGAAATTATAGAGGAAATTGATGCCTTACACGCCGAGATAGCGCAAAACCGCGAAAAGATTAAACAAATCAAAGGCGTTGTCAAGTGTCCAAATTGCGGTGCTGATGTGCCGCTGAGTGCTGCTTTTTGTAATGCTTGTGGTGCAAAGATCGAGCGTGATGGTGTAGTAAACACGAATAACGAGGCACAGCGTTACTGCCCTGTATGTCATGCTGCCGTCAATGCAGAGGATTCTTTTTGCAATAACTGTGGTGCAAAAGTAGACCAGTAAGAATAATGGAGGGGAAAATATGTTTTGCGGAAAATGCGGGACAAAAAACGCCGACAATGTGGAGTTTTGTACTAATTGCGGCGCAAAATTAAATAATAAAAGCACTGTAACGAAGTCAGCTACCGTGTCAGTGGCAAATCAGAATGACAAGAATCGCAAGGTGGGTATAATCGCCGTTGCTGTTGCCGCTGTCATTGTTGTGATTCTTGGTGTATTACTGCTTGGTGGAAGAAGCTATAAGGCTACTATTGAGAAATTTGTGGATGCGCAGTTTGATGCTAATGCGGAAGCTATTATTGATTTGATGCCCCAAAAGATGATGGAATATGCTCTGGAACAGGAGGGATATGATCCGGATGATTTTAATTACTTGATTGATGAGTTGAACGAAGAACTTCAGGATCAATTAGATTCCCTTGACAGCTATCTCGGCGAAGGATGGAAAATTACTTATAAGATTCTTGATGATGAAGACGTAAAGGGGGCGGACTTGGACAATATTAAAAATGCATATGAGGATGCCGGTGTGAAGGTATCTGCTGCGAAGAGTGTCGAAGTAGAACTGACTGTCACGTCAGACGAGACGGAAAGCAGTAATTCACTGGATGTTTCTCTGATTAAAGTTGGACGTTCTTGGTACTTGGATGCTATGAGCATGGGGAACCTCTTCTAAGTCAGCAGCTCGATACATTTTGGTGATATGGAGGTTATAGAAGTGAAAAAAACTGGTTTGTTTAAACATACAGCTTTGGTGTGTGCATTGATCTTGACACTTTTGTTGGTCGCTTGCGGTTCCAAGTCTCCTTCTGACTTAATCGTAGGTCGGTGGGTTTTTGAGGAGAACACTACTACAGGCTTTGAATTTTTCTCGGATGGAGAAGCAATTGGATTCAACGGAGACGACACTGATAATGCCGACTGGAGCATCTCCGAAGATACTCTTAAACTTACCAATCCTTATGGTGATGAAATGCTGTTGATGAACATTGAAGAGTTAACTGAAGAGCGTTTAGTTCTCTCCGTAGAGGGCCAAGAACTTGTTTTGATAAAAGAGAGTAATTAGGGAAGAATGCAAACAAGATAAGGCGCTAAACCAGGAATAGTTGCTGTTCCTGTCGTGAATTAGCTGGTTAACAGATATATGAGATAAAGAGCGACAAAGGGCAGTGGATGGTTTTGCTTATCCACTGCCCTTTTTTAAGTCCAGGAAGGGAGAAAGATATGGCGAAATTTTGCGGAAAATGCGGCTCCAAATTAGATGAAGCAACCGGTTTGTGCCCGAGTTGTGACGCCGAAAAAATAAAGCAGCATTATGACAAGAAAACGGATGGTAAAGCACCTATTCGCAAAGAAGAAAATATAGATACACGAGCAAAGAAAAAAGCGTTAAAAGCCAGAAAGAAAGCGGCTAAAAAGGAAAAACGGGCGAATTGGTCTACTGGTAAGAAAGTCCGCAGATTTTTCTTGAAGCTTATTTTGGCTGTTCTGTTTTTGTCGATATTTGCAACGGTTATAGCCGGAGCACTTGTGTATTTTGAAGTGATGAATATTCCATATATATCATCGATAATTGGTAAACTCAAAGCAGAAAATCAAAATGCAGGCATCGTCTTTGATAATGGAGATTATGTTTTCACACCCACAGAGGAACATATCGCTTATGATGCAGACATCAATATGCTTTATTTCAACAATCAACTAATTGTATACACTTTCTCTGAGTTAAGCGAGGATGATGCTGTTAAATTGGCTGATCTTGTCGAAGGGGAAATTGTTGGACATTTAAGCGGTAGCATTAATGCGCTGCAAATCCGGGTAAAAACATCTACATTAGATGAACTTAAATCAATGGCAACGCAACTTATGAAACATACAGATGTGTTATATGCAGGTTATGACTATCCAATGCAGTTATCTCCCGTCGAGGTTGATTCTAATCCATGGAGTACAGATCGTAACAATCCTATCGAAGGCCGAAGTGAGGAAAGCAATCCGGAAGGAAACGATTGGTGGGCAGAAGCTATTGGAGCCTACACTGCGTGGAATTACAGCGACGAGTGTCGGTCGATAAAAGTCGGAATTATTGACAGTGGTTTTGATGTTGAACATGAAGACTTGAGTGGCCGTATTACATTTCTTCCGCAATATTCTACAAATTCAGAAAACAATCATGGAACGCACGTTGCAGGTATTATTGGTGCTAATAACAATACAGTTGGAATTCGAGGTATTGCTGATTCCGCAGATTTAATTTGCGTGGATTGGTCTCCTACAGATTCTATTAATTACTTATCCACAGGAGAATACATTGAAATTATTAAACAGCTTGTGGAAAATGATACGAAAGTTATCAATAATTCTTGGGGCAATTATTTTTTATCAAAAGATGGATATACACAGAATGTATACGGCAAAGATAATGGCCTAAAGTATTTATTAGAATATTTGGCGATTCATACAACGGGTGCATATGATAGCTATGTGGAATACTGTGAAGCCCTGTCTGATCGTACCGGTTTAGAATGTACTATAATAATGATTCAACTTATGTTAAATGGTTACGATGATTTTCTAATCGTTCAAGCAGCGGGCAATGGCAAAGATAATGGTGGCCCTGGAGTGGATACACATTATAGCTCTTTCTTCTGCGCTATAGATGCTGAAATATACAATATTTTAAGTGAATCTGTAAGGAATACGCTATCACAAAAGGGCATAGATTACAACACAATTGATGAGCGAATTCTTGTTGTTGGTGCGGTTGAAAACAACTGTGATACACGAGGTTATCGAATGAGCCAATATTCCAACTTTGGTTCAAATGTTGACATTTGCGCTCCTGGAGGTAAGGGTGGAAATAATCCTGGGGAAAATATTTTTAGCACACTAGTAGACAACAATTATGGTGAATTGTCCGGGACTTCAATGGCGGCCCCTATGGTTACTGGCAGTGCAGCATTAGTCTGGTCTTTGAATCCAGAGTTATCTGCTCCAGAAGTTCGAGACATTTTATTGACGAATACCAGTGTACAGGCTTATGGCGTTGGTGATGGAGCATCATATACATATCCGATGTTAAATGTAGGAGCCGCAGCAGAAGCTGTAGTATCGGATATGATGAGCAATTTTGATAAAGGCGATGTTCCAGCTGAGGCTGTTGAATACAACGGTCACTACTACTATCTCTATGATCTGGATATGGTAACCACGTGGGAAGAAGCAAAAGAATATTGTGAATCTCAGGGAGGTTACCTTGCGACGATTACCAGCATGGAAGAGGATGAATTCCTCTATTCCTATATCACTGATATGGGATATGACTCTGTACTATTTGGCCTATCCGATATAGATCAAGACAATGTGTGGACTTGGGTGACAGGCGAACCATTTTCTTATGAAAATTGGGCATCTGGGGAGCCTAGTCACCAAGGTGGTTACGAACATTACGGGATGTATTATGAAAAATATAAGGATGGGTCTTGGAATGATGGCAGTGGGAAAAATTGCCCGTTTCTCTGTGAATGGGGTGAATACAGTGCTGCCACTACCCCACCGTCAGAAAACTACTACGAAACAGACACAGCCTTTGGAAAGTATTTAGCTGCTGCTGCAAAAACAACGGGAGCAGGCTCGTGGTCTGAGCGACTTTCTTTAGAGGCAGATATGTCCATCGCCTATGATGGAGGGAAAACCAAAACCAAAGTGACGCTAACTGCGGATTCAGATGTATCCAACTATGTAGAGGATGATCTGTCGCAAATTAAGATAACCAGTTTGGCGAATATGAAAGTTATGGGGCAGACCTATGCTTGGAGTACAGAATACTACGATGGCGTTGCACACTACGAATATACTGAGCCGTTTCAGCGTTCAGAAAGCCTGGAGATCCCCCCTGATTTCTTTGATTTTGAAGCATCCATACCGGAAGAGGCAATATTGACGGAAGAGATTTCCGGCAATCAGATTCGATTTATCATATCCGGTGAGGGGATGACTGAGACAGGTATCGCCGCAGTGCAGCAGATGAGCGGTGTAAATAGTCTGGAATGCGAAGATGTGGAGGTTATCGCTACATTAAATGATTCCGGAAGCATTGATCAGATTGAAATGAATTTTAACGCATCTGTAGAATACCAGGGATATGATGCAGATGTAACGTACAGGATTCAGTATACGTTCAGTTAAACAAGTATCCCACAATCAAACAGCCGATGAGCAGATTTCTTTTCTGAAAGCAAATCCGCTCACCGGCTGTTTTGCAATAGGTTCTGGATGAAGTACAGAGAGTTTTCATTAGATAAATAGCCCTTGACAAATCGCTTTCCAGAAACGGATTTTGGAAGCCTACGCCAAGCAGAACGGCTTTACCAATCTGCGCTGGTACACCGACGACGGCTACTCAGGTGCGAACTTCCAGCGGCCCGGATTTCAAGCCATGCTTGCAGACATTGAAGCCGGGAAAGTCGGCACCGTCATAGTCAAGGACATGAGCAGGCTGGGGCGTAATTACTTGCAGGTGGGATTTTACACGGAAATGCTGTTCCCTCAAAAGGGCGTGCGTTTTATCGCTGTCAACGACAATGTGGACAGCGCAAACGGCGGCATGGACAACGATTTTACCCCTCTGCGAAATCTGTTCAACGAATGGCTGGTGAGAGATACGAGCAAGAAAATCAAGGCAGTTAAAAGAGCAAAAGGCATGAGCGGCAAGCCTGTTACCAGCAAGCCGGTATATGGCTACCTCATGGACGAGGACGAGAACTATATCGTTGACGAGGAAACCGCGCCGGTAGTCCAGCAGATATACCAGCTTTGCCTTGCCGGGAATGGCCCGACCAAGATTGCCCGTATGCTTACGGAGCAGCAAATCCCCACGCCGGGGACGCTGGAATACCGCAGGACGGGCAGCACCCGCCGCTACCACCCCGGCTATGAGTGCAAATGGGCGACAAACACCGTTGTCCACCTGTTGGAAAACCGGGAGTACACCGGCTGTCTGGTAAACTTCAAGACGGAGAAGCCCTCTTACAAGGTCAAGCACAGCGTAGAGAACCCCATCGAGAAGCAGGCTATCTTCCCAAATCACCATGAGCCGATTATCGACACGGAAACATGGGAGCGTGTGCAGGAGTTACGCAAGCAGCGCAAACGCCCGAACCGCTATGACGAAGTGGGGCTGTTCTCCGGTATGCTGTTCTGCGCCGACTGCGGCCATGTGATGTACCAGCAGCGGTATCAGAACAAGAACCGCAAGCAGGACTGTTACATCTGCGGCAGCTACAAGAAGCGCACCCGCGACTGTACGGCGCACTTTATCCGCACCGACCTGTTGACCGCCGGTGTCCTCTCCAATCTCCGGCAAGTGACCGAGTATGCCGCCAAGCATGAGAGCCGCTTTGTGAAGCTGCTTATCCAGCAGAACGAGATCGGCGGCAAGAGAAAGACCGCCGCAGCCACCAAGCAGCTTGAACAGGCGCAGGAGCGCATTGCCGAAGTGAGCCGCATTATCAAGCGGCTGTATGAGGACAATGTGAACGGCAAAATCAGCGACGAGCGTTTCATGGAACTGTCGGCAGACTATGAGCAGGAACAGCGGGAACTGAAAGACCGCGCCGCCGCTTTGCAGGCCGAACTGGACAAGTCGCAGGCCGCCACCGTCAACGCGGAAAAGTTTATGGGTATCGTCCGAAAGCACCTTGCCTTTGAGGAATTGACCCCCACCCTCTTGCGGGAAATGATTGAGAAAATCGTCGTGCATGAGTGCAGCTATGACGAGAACGGCACCCGCAGGCAGGACATTGAGATTTATTACAGCTTTGTCGGCAAGATTGACTTGCCCGAAGCCTAACGCCCGACCTATCCGACACAATGGCCAAGTGCCGGATAGGAACGGCAAAATTTTTTACACTTCTATTACTTCTTTATCGCACATTAGCAAACTTGCACGTGGTTGAAGCGTCTGTTGCAAACTTGCATGCCGTTTTACGCAATAAGAAGCATTTTTCTTCGTCTTATTGCGTAAAACGGCATGCAAGTTTGTTAAGCGGCGCGTGGCAGCCTGATTTAGGCAGCGAATGAGCCGAATGAGCCTGTCGCGGGGCTGCGCCGCGTCTCTTCCACTGAGATGCGTTTCCCCGTGGGGCCGCGCGGGTTGCAAATGTGCCAGAGGCAGCGCGGGGCGGGCGGTGGAGGGGCCTGTCTCGGGGTCGTGCAGGCAGCGAGCGCACCAGCGGCAGCGCTGCGCAGGCAGGCGAGCGTGCTCTGCCGCGCTGTGCCTTCGCGACGCCATTCCGTGGCCCGCCGTGCCTCGCTGGCTCAGCGCTATCCTCGTTGATTAGCCTGCCAGATGAGGGCGAGTCCCCGAAGGGTAAGGGCGTCGTCGACGAGTGTCTGGTGGTGCAGGAGCGCGGCGATGGCGTCGGCATTCTCTCCCGTGATGACAATGGGAATGGTCATCGGCTCGGCGGCACCTGCATCGGCTTCGTCGCGCTCGTTTTCATGCGCCGCCGAGCCTTCGCCCAACCTGGCGCGTGCACGCTTGCCGTTGTCCGCAAGCTCGGCAACCATCGCATCGAGCAAGCCGTCGATGCGTGCCGCCTCTCCGAGCACGACGCCAGACTGCATGGCTTCGCGCGTAGAGCGCCCGAGCACGCGCTCGGGTGCGCGAAGCTCGATAATGGGCAGGCGCGCCGCGGCTTCGGCGAGTGACCGCGCCCCGAGCGCAACACCCGGCGCGATGATGCCCCCGCAGAACGCACCGCTGGCATCAATCGCCTCGAAGTTCGTGGTGGTTCCCAGGTCCACCACCACGACGGGCGCTCCATAGGCGGCGCGTGCCGCGACGGCGTCCGCGATGCGGTCGGGCCCGACTTCAGAAGGGTCGTTGAACCGCAGCTTAACGCCCGATCGCAAGCCGGGTCCCACCACGAGCTGCCTGCCGAGAACGGTGTCCGCAAGCGCTCGGTGCCATGCGTCGGTGAGGGTGGGAACCACGCAAGAGAGGATGGAGCCTTCGGGGGAAGGACACGCGCCTCCGCGCGAGGATGCCTTGCCTGTCAGCTCGCTGAGAATCTGCCCAAGCTGCATGCGCGCCTCGTCTGCCGTGATGGGCTGGCGCGTGGTGACCTCGCATGCGCTGAGAAGCTTTGGGGCGCCCTCAACACCCGCTTTGGCCGTTTCGAGCAGGCCAAATCGAGCGGTGGTGTTTCCGATGTCTGCGGCAAGTACGTGGGCCACGAGTCCTCCTTTGCGCGATAGATGCCTCCATTGTCGCATGTTGCGAGTCGAACTATGCTCGGGCAGGTTTCGATTCTCGATTCCTTAGCGTATACTGAACGCGCTTGAGCCGTAACCCGACTCCCCAAGCGGGGGAGCGGATATACGAAGGAGCGAACATGAACCAAGCACGCACGCGCGCGCTGCGCGGGCAGCTGAGCTTTGCCGGCATTTTGATCGGCTGCATCGGCTGCGTCATCATCACGGCCTCGTCTGTTTACACTGCGCTCAAGATGGGCGCGTTGCCGTGGCCAACCATTTTCACATCTATCACGGCCCTCGTGCTCTTGCGGGCGCTCGGCCACACAAGCCTCAACGAAGCGAATATCACGCAGGTCATCATGTCTGCCGGCTCCATGGTTGCGGGAGGCCTAGCGTTCACCATTCCCGGTATCTGGATTCTTGGTTTGGCGGACGAGGCGTCTTGGCAGGAGATGCTTGCCGTTGCGCTGGCGGGCACGCTGTTGGGCCTCGTGTGCACGGCGCTCATCCGCAAACGGTTTGTTGAAGATTCCGATCTGGAATACCCCATCGGTACGGCAGCGGCCGAGACCTTGCTCGCCAGCACGGCGGGCGGGTCGACGGGGCGCAAGCTCTTCGGGTCGATGGCGTTCGCCGGGCTCTGGGCGATCCTTCGCGATGTGCTCGGCATTATACCGTCGCTGGTGGCCATGCTGCCCATCCCGGGAATTTCGTTCGGTATCCAGGCCTCGCCCATGCGCTTCTCGGTCGGGTTCCTTGTTGGGGGCCGCTCGATTGCATGGTGGATGGTCGGCGCTGTGCTGGGCAGCTTCGGCATCATCGCGGGCGGCACAGCAGCGGGGTTGTGGAACCTGGGAACTGCGCAGGGCATCGTGAGCAGCCTGGGCATGGGTCTCATGATGGGGTCGGGATTCGGTGTCGTGCTGCGCGATATCGTGCTCCCGCTGGTGCGGCGGGCGAGAGCTCGGCGTAGCTCATCCTCTGTTTCTGAAAGTGGAGAGGACGCGATGGGTAGCGAGGGCGCCGGAAACGCGGAGTGCTCGGGAGATTCCTCCCCGCTCGGGCAGTCCTGCTCGCGCGGAGGCGTCGCTGGCGCCTCCGGCTCGTGCGGAACTCGCGTTGATGAATCCCCCGAGCACTCCGCGCCACGCGCCTCGCTCGGCGGCCTCACCGACTATTTCTCGCGTTTCGATGCCGGCTTGCTCGCGCTATTCGTGGCGGTGGCTGCGCTCGTGTGCTGCATCGCTCTCTCGTTCGGCCCGTTCGTCTCCGTGGCCATCGTGCTGCTCTCATTTGTGACGGCCATCATGAGTGCGCAATCGGTCGGCCAGTCCGGCATCGACCCCATGGAGATCTTCGGGCTCATCGTGCTGCTGTTCGTGGCGGCCTTTTCCGATGTGACCCAGGTGCAGCTCTTCTTCGTTGCCGGGGTGATTGCCGTGGCTTGCGGCCTTGCGGGCGACGTCATGAGCGATTTCAAGACGGGCCAGATTATCGGCACTGATCCGCGCGACCTGTGGCTCGGCCAGGTTATCGGTGCGCTTTTGGGCACGGTCGTGGCCGTTGCCGTGCTCGTTGCCCTCGTAGCGGCATACGGAACCGACGCGTTCGGTGGCGACAACCTCTTCGTGGCGGCTCAGGCCCAGGTGGTGGCGACGATGGTCTCGGGCATCCCGAGCGTCCCCGCGTTCGTCGTGGGCGTCGTTGCGGGCACGGTGCTCTACTGCGCGGGCATCCCTGCCATGATGCTCGGACTTGGCGTGTACCTGCCGTTCTACATGTCGCTTACCACGGCGGTGGGCGCGCTGATTCGCGTTGTGTTCGACCGCGTGGTGGCTGCGCGCGGTATCGAGAAGGGCGCGGCGGAAGAGACGGGTGCCGTGGTGGCTTCGGGCGTGCTCGGCGGCGAGTCCATCGTGGGCGTAATCGTGGCGTTCGCCAGCGTCGCGGCAGGCCTTGCGGGGTAGACCGTTGGCAAAATTGAACCTTCCGGCTCGAGCCACGAACATCTTGCAGGCGTCCCGTCGTGCCTAACCGTTGGGCAGCGTGACTCGCATTTCCAGCTCGGAGCCGAGCTTCCTCGCGCGAATGCTTCCCTCGTGCCGCGAGACGATCCCTTGGGCAATCGAGAGCCCGATGCCGTTTCCGCCGGTCGAGCGCGAGCGGGATGCGTCGGCGCGATAGAACCGATCGAAGATGCGTCGCGTGTCTTGCGTGGCGAGCGAGGCGCACGGGTTGGTCACGGTGAGCACGATTTCGCGTTTGCGCTGCTCAAGGTGTACGCAAATCGATCCATTGTCGTCGCAGTACTTGACCGCGTTGTCTACGAGCACGCTTACCAGCCGGTCGAGCTCTTCGGGGCTTCCGCTCACGATGATGCGCGGTTCGGCCTTGTCCACCTCGCGCGCGGAGATTCCCTCCAGCCCGTCCGCCACGCTCGCGCGCGTCGCCGCTCCTTCGAAGGTGTCAATGGTGCAGGCGAGGGGGCAGTGCGGTCGAGCTTGAGGTCTCCTGCGGTGAGTACGCCGGGCACGTAGGTGTCGCTGCGGCGGCAGAGGGCGCGCACGCGGGCGAGGAGCTCGACCATGGAGAACGGTTTGGTGAGATAGTCGTCCGCACCGCTGTTGAGCCCGCCGACCACGTCTTCTTGGGCGCTTTTCGCCGTGAGGATGAGAATGGGCGTGCGGAGCGATTTGCTGCGCAAGGTGCGCACCACGTCGAGTCCGTCGCGGTAGGGCATCATGATGTCGAGCACGATGCAGTCGTACGTGCCGGTTTCGCCGAAGTCGAGCGCCGCTTGGCCGTCGTAGACGGTATCGACCTCGTACCCATCGCTTTTGAGCATCGCTTCGAGAGCGCGGGCCATGTCTTGCTCGTCGTCGGCTACTAAAACGCGCATGCGTGCTCCCTCCTCGGCATCGTGGTTTCACGATAGCGCATATTCCATGCGAGTGCGCGGAGGCGCATCCGCGGTAGATGCAAAAACCCGTGCGCAGTAGATCGGGGGCCTGCGCACGGGTGCTGGACCCGGCCGCTGCTGCAATAAGGGAGGTTGACGACGGCGCGGGATATGCGCTCTGCGTAGAGAACTAGGTGGGGCCATACGACGCAGAGCGTGAGCTCAGCATAAAAACGAATCCTTAAACGAACCTCAAGAGTAAAAAACTATGATGGAATCGTGAACGCTCAGAAAAGCACCGGGAACTGCGGTTTTGCAGCGGGCGCTTCTTGCCTTTGTACTGCTTTTCCTTTTGTTACACCTTTGAAAGGGTCCGTTTACATCGTATTATGCCTTTCTTTACCTTGATGGGTATTGCGCAGTGTTTGGGCTCTAGCAGCCTGCTGTGCTCGCATTCGGGTGGGGGACCGTGATAGGCTACCGCGTGCGCGCAAGGCGTGGCGTGTCGCTAGGGGCACGCCGGGCGTGAATTAGTTCCGTTTCAGCCGGATCTGGATCTTTGGGTTCAGATTGAAAAAAACGGCTGGGGGGGGGGTAATGTCAAAATCTCTGTGCGTGCGCCGTGGCGGAAGTGCTGCGGTACTGTTGTGTTCTGCCGTGTGCGCTTCGGGCCTTCTGCTCGACCTCTCGGGAGCATCTTCAACCTACAGCGAGATAACGCATCTGTTCGGCGAGGTGCATGGCGCCTCGTACATCGTGGCGGAGCTGCTCTGCTCGTTTCCCGCGCGCGATGGGGCCCTGGCCGTGCTCGGCCTTACCGCGGCGCTGTTCGCCCTGTTTCGTCGCGCGGGCCGCGGCGCTTCTCCTGCAGGGGAGAGCGCTTCCGCGCTAAACCGCGGCGCTTCCGAGTCTGAGGGCACGGGCGTGCTCGTTCGCAGCGCTTCTACCGCAGAAGACGGTATGCCTAGGTTTGCCCGCGGTGCTTCTGCGGCGGACGCGGGGATGCTCATGGAGCACCGCTGCGGTGGAGGAGCTTCCGCCTGGGTGGTTGCCGCGCTCTTCGCAGCGGCAATGCTCTTTGGGCGAAGCTTCGACGAAGCCGGCTCCGCGGCCTATATCGTTGGCGGCATCACCCCCGCCATTCGTTCATGCTGGTATTTCATAGGATGGCTGCTGCCCGCGCGGGCGCTTGTCGAGCTCGCATTCGAAGGTCTGGATCGCCTCCGCGCGCATGGCACGTGCCCGTCGGGTGATCGCGCCCGATTCGTTTCGCCGTCGTGCGGGAGGCTCCGGCGCGCGGTGCGCCTCGTTCTCGGTGCATTCGACCGGCACCCTTTTGCGGCCCCGGCGCTTGTGCTGGCACTGTGCTGGCTTCCGGTGCTCGTAGGGTATGCTCCTGCGCTTTTCATGTGGGACACGAACACGCAGATACTGCAGTGGTTCGGGCTGCCCAACCATATCAGCAGCTCCGTCGATTTGCTCGATTCGAGCGTGTTGCTCACCCAGCACCATCCGCCGCTGCATACGGCGCTCGTAGGCCTCTGCGTTCAGGCGGGCATCTCGCTTGCAGGCAGCGAGAACCTCGGCATATTCATCTACGCGGTGCTTCAGTGGATAGTCGACATCCTCGCAATCTCGTGGGCGTTTCGCATCGCCCAGATCGTGGGCACGCCTCGTGCTCCGCGTTTCGTGGCGCTCGGCTTCATCGCGCTCGTGCCGGCATATTCGAATTACAGCGTGCTGGTAACCAAGGACGTGCTCTTCGCATCTGCATTGCTGCTGTTCGCGATCGAGCTTGTTTACCTGGTCTTTTGTGCTGCATCGTTTGACGGGCGAATCGCTTTTTCGCGCCGGCATACGGTGCTGCTCGTGGCCGGGGCGCTTGGCACCGCGCTGCTGAGAAGCGGTATGGTCGTCGCCGTGGCGGGTGGTGCCCTCGCCGCAACCTTGCTTCTGTGGCGCATGCAGCGCCGCTTGGCACGAGAGGGCCTCCGGCCCGTCTCCGCGCGATCGCTCCTTCGCGTCCCACTGATCGCCCTGGCGCTCGTCATAGCGGTAAATCTGCTGCTCGCGCGCGTGGTCTATCCTGCTCTGGCCATCACGCCGTCGAGCAAGCGCGAGGCGCTCTCCATTCCCATGCAGCAAGTCGCGCGCTTCATGCGCGATCGCCCCGATGCCGTGCAGCCTGAAGACCTTCGCGCCATCGATCGGGTTCTCGATGCCCCGAGCCTCGCCCGCCTCTACGATCCGAGCAAATCGGACCCAGTGAAGGCGACGTATAAGGAACAGGCCTCGCCCGATGACTTTTCTGCATTCTGGCAAACATGGGCGAGGCTGTTCGCTCGCGATCCCGGCTGCTTCATCTCTGCGACAGCGGCGAACTACTATGGCTACTTCTATCCCGCGCATGCGATGAGCTGGAGCTACACCTCGTACTTCAGCAGCCTGGTCATGGCGAACGCCGAGACGAACCTCATATATTCGGATATCGCCTCGTATTTCTCGTTTCATCAGCTTGACCATCCACTCGTACGTGCGCTTGACGGCTTGTGCTCGGGGTACCGGCTGCTCTTCCAGAGGCTTCCGTTCCTCACGCTCACCATGCAGGCGGCGCTCTACGACTGGGCTCTCGTGCTGCTTACGGCCTATGCGGTGCGACGGCGGCGATCGCACGCAGCGGTCTTTCTCGTGCCGGCATGGATCGTGTTGCTTATTGCGCTCGTGAGCCCCTGTAACGCCACCACGTATTTTCGCTATGCCTACCCGGTGGCCCTGCTCGTGCCGTTCCTGGCGCTGATCACCATGGCGCCCGCCCCCTGGGATCGCGCGTGCCGCGCTTCTACGTTTGTTTCGATTTCGACCACAGGAGGGTCTTCTATGGATAGCCCATCGAACATGGCCGCGTGTGCGGCCGTGGGCATGGTTGCGGCTGCAGATACAGATGTTGTCACAGGTTCCGTTGCGGCTGCAGATGCGACTACGGCCACGGCTGCGGCCGCAGAGGCGAATGCTGCCGCGACGAGTGCCGGCGCGACGGACGCCGCCACGCCCGAAGCTGCCGAGACAGCACCAGCCGCCAAGGGGCACGTGGCGGTGCTCATTCCCTGCTACAACGAGGAGCTGACCGTTGGCGAGGTAATCGATGATTTCCGGCAGGTGCTCCCTGGGGCCAGCATCTATGTGTACGACAACAACTCGAGCGACCGGACAGCCCAGGTGGCACGCGAGCACGGGGCTCAGGTGCGCTTTGAGCCGCGCCAGGGCAAAGGGGTGACCGTTCGCCAGATGTTCCGCGACATCGAAGCGGACTGCTACCTGCTCGTCGACGGCGATAGCACGTACCCTGCCGATGCCGCGCCCGCTCTCATTAACCCCATTCTTGCGGGCGAAGCCGATATGACCGTAGGCGACCGTCTCTCCAACGGCAGCTATGCGCAAGAGAACCAGAGGCCCTTCCACGATTTCGGCAATAACCTCGTGCGCTGGCTCATCCGCCTTATGTACGGTTACGCGTTCCACGATGTCATGACCGGCTACCGGGCCTTCAGCCGTGTGTTCGTGCGCAGCTTGCCCGTGGTTTCGCGCGGGTTCCAGCTGGAGTGCGAGATTTCGATCCATGCGGTAGACAAGGGCTGGCGCATCAAGGAGGTGCCCATCGATTATCGCGATCGCCCGGCGGGAAGCGTCTCCAAGCTCTCGACGGTTTCCGATGGCGTTCGCGTGCTCATGGCAATCGGGTCGCTCTTCAAGGATTACCTGCCGTTCAAGTTCTTTTCGCTTGTGGCGGCGGTGTTTGTGGCGCTTGGCCTGGCGGTGGGCATTCCCGTGGTCGCCGAGTTCGCGCAGACGGGGTACGTGAGCAAGGTGCCTTCGGCGATTCTAGCCGTTGGGCTCGTGTTCTGCGGAGCGCTTGCGTTTAGCACGGGATGCATCTTGGACACCGTGGCCAAGGCGACCAGAAAGCGCTGGGAGCTCGATGTGTATCGAGCTGAAGATGAGATGCGCAGGCGGCAGCGCTAGGAAGCCGCTGAGCTTATCTTCGCGGGCGATCGGGATTGCAACTTTTGGGCACTTCGGGGCGGAGGGTCCGAGTAGCCGCGCCGCCGCCAGGCGGGCGCCAGCCCCTTGAGCCGCGCCTTTCCCTTCCCCCGCTCGCCCATACTCGCCCGCCGTGTCGGGAAGTGCCCAAAAGTTGAAACCACGACGGAACGGATGGCTCCGTTGCCTAATAATCAGCGTTTTCCTAGGGTTTCCGCCTGTTCGCCGCTCGCACCAATCGCCGCCATGTTCGCAGGTTGTCGTCATGCTCTCGGTGCGCCCGTGTGCATGGTCGTAGGGTTTCGGGCAGGAAATCTACGGATGAAGCTTGCCCAGATGGCTTTTTCGTACATTTTCTGCCCGTAAACCAGAACGAGGGAAGAAAGAGAAGACGGGTATACCGTTGTAGTACCATGAACGCATCTGCGAGCGGCGCGCTCGCATTGGCATGAAAGGAGCCCTTGTGGCAGTAAATGAAGAGCTGCTCAAGCAGGTACTTGAGCAAATTCGCCCGAACCTTCAGGGCGATGGCGGCGATATGGAGTATGTGGGTGTCGATGAGGACGGCGTGGTATCGCTGGAGCTGCAGGGCGCTTGCGCCGGCTGCCCCATGAGCCAGCTCACCCTTTCGATGGGCATCGAGCGCGTGCTCAAAGAGCACGTCCCCGGCGTAACGCGCGTTGTTGCCGTAAACGACAACGCCGACGGTGGGCTTTCGAGCCTGTACGACGAGTACGCGCCGTTCTAACGACTCGTGTGACAGCGGCGCCGGCATGAGACAGTTTAACCCGGCACAACTGTCTCATGCGGGTAATAGGTTCGTTCGGTCCCGCTTCAACATGGCAGGGAATGTATGCTCACAGAACTCTATCAAAGCCTTGACCCGGTGGCCCTTTCGGTTGGGCCGATCACGATCTATTGGTACGGCGTCGCGTATGTTTTGGGCGCTCTCATCACGGGTATCGTGATGTACCGCACGCAGCGTCGTTGGGGGCTCAATCTCACGGTCGACGACCTCATGATGGTCGTTTTCGGCGTGGTGATCGGGCTCGTCATCGGCGCGCGCCTCTTCTATGTGATCTTTTATGGCGACGGATTCTATTGGACGCACCCGCTCGAGATCTTCATGACCAACCACGGTGGTATGAGCTTCCACGGTGGGCTCGTGGGCGGAATTGTGGGCGGCGCTATCGTATGCCGCATCTACCACATCTCCGCGTGGACCATTGCAGACCTTGCGGTCATCGGCGTGCCCATAGCGCTTTGCCTGGGTCGTTGCGCCAACTTCGTGAACGGCGAGCTTTGGGGCAAACCGACCGACCTGCCCTGGGGCGTGGTGTTCGGTGGCGCCGCGGGCGATGTGGCGCGTCATCCTTCCCAGCTCTACGAGGCGTTTCTCGAGGGCATGGTGCTCTTCGTGGTCCTCTATCTCATGAGCCGCCGCAAGCCGCCGCTTCCGCAGGGTACGTTTATGGGTACGTTCATCTTGGGCTATGGGATCGTACGATTCCTCATCGAGTTCGTGCGCGTGCCCGACGCTCAGCTCGGCTACATCTTGGGCGATGTCATCACCATGGGGCAACTGCTGAGCTTGCCGCTCATCGTTATCGGCATCGGGCTCATCGCCTATGCGCTGCACGCCAAGCGCCCGCAGCGCGATTATATATAAGCGTGTAAGCGCGCCGGCGTCCTGCGTTTGCATCCGTCGGCGCGCTGTCGTCTGCCGTCGCGTTCGGCAGCGCGTTGCCCCCATCGCTTGTGCTCGTCGGGCGCCGCCGCCCATCGCTGGTGCTGTCATTTCACACCTTCCCTCGCTGCGCCTGTCCATCGCCGGCCACGTCATCTCACTGCTTTTCATCATCATGCCCGCCCATCGCCGGCTCCGTCATTTCGCCGCCTTCCATCGCTGGCGCCCGCCCCTTTTTTCTCTGGAACGGCTAGAATAGGCACATCTGTTTAACTGACCTGATGGATGGCGCGTTTTGCGCAGGCACGCAGGTGCCTAGGGGAATCGGGGTGAAAGTCCCCGGCTATACCAGTAACCGTAACTCTCGCAGCGCGAATCGCCGCTCGCGGACAAGTCGGATCGCCTCTCCATCGCATGGCCCAATACGGCCAGGGTCCTGGATAGAGGGGTTTTTGAAGATGTCCAATACGATTCCAGAGCGCATGCGCTCGGGAGGCGCTCCCGCCATGCGGGGCATCGCGCGTCGTGCGGCAGCGGCCGCACTGGCCGTGCTGCTCGTGTGGGGGCAGGTGCCCGCGGCTACATGGGCCGAGGTTGCGCCGGCAGAATCAAGCTCGGCTGCGGCTGCGAATGCTCAGCTCCAGGGGGCGCATACCAGCTCTAGCGGTGAAGGCTCGGGCGATTCTTCCGATGCGGCGAATGCCGAACAGACCGACGATGCGGCGGGCGCCGAGCAGGCAAGCGATGCGCAGGCCGACGAAGGCCAGCAGGACGCCTCGGAGTCTGCCGATAACATCACCGGAGCAGCCGATGCCGATGGCACCGCTTCCGGCCAAACCGAAGGGAGCAACCGGCCGGTAGATTCCACCGCAAATGGTGCGACGGCCGCCTTGGACGACGAGGACCAGCAGGTGGCTGTCAGCGTGTCCATCTATGGCATGTCTGCCTCGCACGATGCAGAGGAATGGCTCGCGCCCTACGAGGTCACGCTCGATGAGGGGCAGACTGCGGAAGACGCCCTCGTTCAGGCGCTTGAAGAGAACAACATCGCCTATGATGCGACGCCGAGCGAGTACGGCTTGTACTTCCAGAGCATTACCTCGCCGTTCGATGCCGGCAACAAGCTGAGTTACGACGGGAGCAACTATTGGCAGTTCCTGGTGGACGGCGCGTCTGCCTCCACGGGTGCCAGCAGCGTGGTCGCTACCGAAGGGGCCTCGTATGCCCTGGTCTTCGGATCCACGGGGGAGCTCCCTTCCATGGTGCGGGCGACCTTCGAGGTGTATGGCATCGATGCTTCGGGCAACCCCGAGGTATGGACCACCGACTCTCTTTCGGTGGAGGAGGGCACCACCGCCGCAGAGCTGACCGAGCGCATGCTCGACGCTGCGGGCATTGCCTACGATGCCGAGGAATCCACGTACGGATGGTACCTCAACAGCATGACCTCTTCCGATGGGCGCGTGCTGGCCTGGGATGAGGCGACGGGTGCGTACTGGCAGTTCTGGGTCAACGGTGCGGCCTCGGATGCGGGCGCAAGCTCTGTTGCCGTTGAAGACGGCATGTCGATTGCCTGGTATTACGCGGCGTATGGTGCAGAATACCCTGAAAACGGCGTGGTGGCAGATCCCGATGCGGAGCAACCCGATTGGGAGGGCGCCTATGGCTTCGGCCAAGGGCCCACTACGGCCGAGACGCCCGCTGGCGATGCCGAAGAATCGTGGGTTTCGAAGATCAAGGATGTAACGGACTGGCAGACGAATGTCTCCGATCCGCTCGTGGCTCACGGCAGGGTCTACATCTGCGCTGGCAGCCAGCTCATCATGATGGACGCTGCCACGGGGAAGGAACTCGGCCGCGCGACGCTCGTCGAGAAGGTCGATTCCATCGCTCGCATGGTTATGGTCGACGGCCTCATCATCGTGCCCGTGCATAACGGTCGCTTGCAGGCCCTCACCGCCGATACGCTCACCACCGTGTGGTACACCGATGCCTTGCCTGCGCACGAGCAGGGTGGAGACCAGCAGGCATTGGGGTCGCTCACGGTGGAGGGCGGTTACCTCTACTTCGCGACGGCCTCGGCCAGTTGGTCGAGCTCCTATAACGGCTACCTGCTGTGCGTCGACATCAAGACGGGTGACGTCGTGTGGCAGCGCGAGAGCACGCAGAGCGGGTTCTATTGGGCCGGCGCGGCGGTTTCGGGCTCATGGGCTGTCATCGCAGACGATGCAGGTACCGTGACGGTGTTCAACCGAGAGACGGGGGAGACGGCGTCGACGCTCGCCCTGGATGCCGGTTCGCGCTCACAAGTGGTGAACGGAACGGACGCCGGCACCTTTATCGTGGTGACAAAAGACGGCTGCCTGCACAAGATTGCCGTCGATAGCCGGACGGGCGTTGCCGTTGAGCTGGGGTCGGTGAAGTTCGGGTCGTCTTCAACCTCTACGCCGGTGGTGGCCGGTGGCAAGGTATATGTGGGCGGCGCCTCGCTTGAGAGCTATGCGAACTCCTGGGGAAGCACGAGTTACTACGGAACGATTGCGGTGATCGATGAGGCATCGCTCGCCATCGAGTACCGGATCATCTCTACGGAGGATGGCTATCTGCCTGCCGCGGTTCAGGCGAGCCCCCTTGTTTCGCAGCAGGGTGGCTCCACGTACGTGTACTTCACGTGCAATACCACGCCCGGCGGCGTGTACCGGTACCGTGTGGGCGATAAGCAGGCCGAGTTGATCTACACGCCGGCTGAGGGCCAGCAGAACTATTGCATGGCGTCGGTCGTTTGCGGCTCCGACGGCACGCTCTACTACATCAACGATTCGGGCAACCTTTTCGCCATCAAGGGCGCATCGTCCTCTTCGGGCGATGGGGGCGATACTCCAGAGAAGGAGCCGAACGAGTCCGATAAGGTTCCGGGCGATACTGGTGCTGTTTCCGAGAACGGCGATGATGGAGCTGCGGGCCGGCGCCCCGCGGGGGCCGTATCCCCTGCGCTCCAGCCTCTCGCTGCAAGCAATGGAGATGCTGCAACCTCCGATGACGAAGCGCTTGAGGGCGCTGCCGCCGATGGTTCTGACGCCGAAGAGCAGGCTTCGGCTTCGGCCCGGGCGACGAGCGCGCTTGCCTCTGATGCGGCAGCCGAGCGCGGCCTGCCCTCTTGGGTGCCTGTCGCGGGCATCGTCGTTGGCGTTTGCGGTTTAGCTGCCATTGGCATCTACCTCGCCATCGTTCGTAAGCGCTCCTAGCGCAGAAGGGGTGTGACCACATGAGCGACCACAAGACAGGGGATGTTCAAGGACATCGGGAAGAGATGCCGGCCCAGGAAGGGGCTCCAGTCCAGGAGGAGGCTCCAGTTCAGGAAGGGGCTCCAGCCCAGGAAGGTGTCCCAACCCGGGAGAAGGTGCCAGCTCTAGAAGAGATTTCAACCTGGGAAGTGGCCCCAGCACGGGAAGTGGCCCCATCTCAGGAAGGGGCCCCAACCCGGGAGGAGGCGCATAAGGCTGCTCCGCGCGTGAGCGGGCGGCAGCGCGTCGTGCTTGCTGTTCTCGCTCTTTGCTTCGTGGCGCTTATCGCCGTGTGCGGGTTCGCGCTCGCGACGGACGGTGGCGCTCCTGCACCCGGCGGAGTCGCGGTGCAGGGGAGCGCCGCGCTCCGCGCACCTGAGGACGACGCGGCGGCTTCCGAGGACGCTTCCGCCGAAGACGATGAGGCAGCGGCCACGCCGAGCGGCGAGGGCGATTCGTCTTCATCGAATGCTTCGGATCAATCGGGTGACTCCGCCGGTTCGGGTGCGTCGGACCAAAGCTCATCCAACGGCGGAGACCGTGACACTACCGATAGCTCGTCATCGCATGGAGGATCAAGCGGGGCGAACCAGGGGGAGAGCCAGCAGAAGACCGTTACCGTCTCGGTGTCGATCGATTCAAGCGCGGCAGACGGCTCGGTGGGCGGCTCGGGCACCTTTACGTTCAAGGAAGGGGCCACGCCCTACGACGCCCTGTGCGCGCTTCGCTCCGATGTGACCTCGTCGAGCACGGCGATGGGCATCTACGTCGAAGGAATCGGCGGCTTGTTCGAGAACGATAGCCGCTACCCGGGCGTTTCGGGCTGGAAGTACATGGTGAATGGACAGGTGGTCATGCAGTCCGCCGGATCGTACACGCTGAGTGACGGTGACCATGTGACCTGGTATTACACCATCACGGGATAGGGTTCCCGTTCTTTTCAATCGAGGGGCGCCACTCCAGGCAAACGGTTCTTCCCAATCGAGAGACTCTGCATAAGCCAAAGAGCCTCTTCTCAACCAAAAGGTGTACATGAGCGTCACGAATCGCTGTTTTTCGGCACTATTTTGACGCTCGTGTACACCTTTTCTGGTGGGCGGGCCCATCGGTCTAGGTTCCGGGCGCTCGTGTACACCTTTTCTGGTTGCTTAAGGCATCGCTTCAGGTACTGGTGTCCGCGTGGCGGCCGAGTGGCGAGCGCCCGCCAGCGCGCCGCGGCCGTGTGGCGAGTGCGGGGCAACCGCATGAGGAACGCGCGGCGAGCGCCCGCCGGCGCGGCGGGATGAATATGCGCGATTGGTGGATGTTTGTGCGTAGGCACCCAACAATCGGTACCATATGCGCGGGGGTATCTCTCGTAGCGCCTTTCCCACGTCCGATAACCATCTAGAGGGAGCACATATGAAGTACTTCGGTACCGATGGCTTCCGTGGGCGCGCCAACGAGGAGCTCACGGTCGACCACGCATTCAAGATCGGCAAGTTCGTGGGCTGGTACTACGGCCTCCGCCAGGGGCGCAAGACCAAGGCGGTCATTGGCAAGGATACCCGTCGTTCCAGCTATATGTACGAGAACGCGCTGGTTGCGGGCCTCGTGGCGAGTGGTGCCGATGCGTATGTGCTGCGCGTGACCACCACGCCGTCGGTAAGCTACGTGGTGCGCCACGGTGATTTCGACTGCGGCATCATGATCACGGCGAGCCACAATCCCTATCACGACAACGGCATCAAGCTCATCGATTCTGGTGGCTACAAGATGAGCCCGGATGTGCTCGAGCAGGTAGAAGCCTATATCGACGGTGAGTTCGAGATTCCGCTCGCTACGGGTGAGCAGATTGGCCGTGCGGTCGATTATGTCGAGGGCCGCGCGCGCTACATCAAGTCGCTCATCGAGTCCATGCCGTGCTCGCTCGAGGGTTTCCGCGTGGCGATCGACTGCGCCAACGGCGCCTCCACGCCTATCGCCCCGCGCGTGTTTACCGCGCTCGGTGCCGATGTCCACGTGATCTCCAACGAGCCCGATGGCTTCAACATCAACATGGGCTGCGGTTCCACGCATATCGAGCGCTTGCAGGCGTATGTGCGCGAGGAGGGGCTCGACATCGGATTCGCCTATGACGGCGACGCCGACCGCTGCATCGCGGTGGACGAGTACGGTAACGTCTGCGACGGCGACACCATTATGTACGTGTGCGGCGCGCACCTTGCCAAGCAGGGCAAGCTCAGCGGCAACACGGTCGTGGCTACCGTCATGAGCAACATCGGCCTCTTCAAGGCGCTCGACAAGCTGGGCATCGGTTACGAGAAGACCGACGTGGGCGATAAGTACGTAAGCGCCTGCATGCAGGAGCACGGCTATGCGCTCGGCGGCGAGCAGAGCGGCCATGTGATCTTCTCCGAGTACAGCGCTACGGGCGACGGCATCAACACGAGCCTGCGCATCATGCAGACGCTCGTAGAGACTGGCAAAAGCTTGGCCGAGCTCGCCAAACCGCTCAAGATTTACCCGCAGCTGCTCAAGAACGTGAAGGTTGAGGACAAGCACGCCGTCATGGAGCACGAGGCGGTCAAGGCCGCCGCGGCTGATGTCGAGGCCGCGCTCGAGGGCGAGGGCCGTGCGCTCATCCGCGCGAGCGGCACGGAGCCCTTGGTCCGCGTTATGGTCGAGGCGCCGACGATCGAGCTGTGCGAGCAGTATGTGAATAAGGTCGTTGAGGTCATCGAGAGCCTATAGACGAGGTACCGGGTCGCGCCAAGCGGCGGCAGCGGTGCCGGAGCGCCCGGTCTAGGTAAACGGCGATAAAAGCCTCACGTATCAAAGATGATGAGGGCGGGCAGTGCGCATCAGCGTGCTGTCCGCCTTTTGCCGTCCGGGCGGTACCGCTTGCAGGAGAAGCTCATCAGCTCTAGTTAGCAAGAATATAATGTCATAAGACATATCATCATGGGCCGTAACCAAGGCGAAGTGTCTTCGGTCCGGCCTGTGGAGTTGGGAGGAACGATGGCGAGCCAGGCTAACCCAAGCGAGAAGCCGACGATGCTCACGTACGTCGAGCAGACTCCGGCGCAGCTCAAGCTCAACGTCGAGCGCGCCGAAGAGCTCACGGCCGAGTTGGTCGACTTGTACGCCCAAAAGCCCTGCCATTCCATCTGGATCGTGGCCTGCGGTTCAAGCTCGAACGGATCGCAGTGCGCTCGTTATTTCATGATGAAGTACCTGCAGCGCGAGGTGAAGATCGTCTCGCCAGCTACCTTCATCTACGGTGAACACGACCTGCACGAAGATGATTTCGTCTTCGTGATCTCGCAGAGCGGTTGCTCCACCAATTCCATCGAGGCCCTCGACGAGCTCCGCAAGCTGGGCATCACCGCCATCGGGCTTACGGGCAACGTTGATTCGGACTTTAAGGACCATGCGGACCTCGTGGTCGATTACGGTGTGGGCGAGGAGACCGTGGGCTACGTGACCAAGGGCGTCGCCACGCTCGCGCAGTTCCTCATGCTCTTCGCCATCGAAGCGGGCGCACGCACGGGAATCGTGTCCCCCGAGCAGCGCACCGAGCTCTTGAACGAGATGGCAGACGCCCCGCGTCGTCATGAGATCGTGCAGCGGGAGACCTGGGATCTGTATAAGCGCCACCAGGCCGACTTGACCTCGATGACCGTGGTCAACCACTGTGGTTTCCTCCAGGGATATGGCATCGCGTGCGAAGGCGCGCTCAAGTTCGGCGAGACCATCCAGATCCCCAGCTTCGCCTACGAGGGCGAGGAGTGGATTCATGGCCCCAACCTGCAGCTCACGCCGAATTACACGGTGGTGTGCGTCGATCACCTAACTGAGGGTTCCGACCGCCTCGTGGATATCTATCTCGCTGCGCGCACGGTCACGGACCATGCGTTTATCGTTACCAATTCCGAGCGTGTGGATGACGACCATGCCATCCGCCTGCCGTTCGAGATCAAAGAGCCGCTCATGATGCCGCTCTACGTGCTGCCGTTCTACCAGATCATCGCCCACCAGGCCACAACGGACCTCCACCGCTGGGAGAAGCACCCTCTCTTTGAGGGGCGCTTCCGCAAGGCAATCAGCACCAAGACGGATACGATCGACCAGATTATGCCCAACTAGGCGGGGCATCGGCGCGATGTGCGTTGTTCCGCCGCCCGTCGCGCCACCTCACGCCGGTCCCAGAGCGCGCCACGCTGCCGTATGCGACGGTTGTGCCGCACATTTTGTCGCGCATGTGAACCCTGTACCAGCTGGGCAAGTCGGTATATCATATTGCCGTTTATGGTTAGACGGGCTGGCGCTCCCGGTGATATGTTCTCGGTGCGCTCGGCCAGAAGCGTATAGAAGGAGTCTCGCATGTCCGGACACTCAAAATGGGCAACAACCAAGCACCGCAAGGGCGCGCAGGACGCTAAGCGTTCGGCACTCTTCTCCAAGCTCTCCCGCAACATCACCGTTGCGGCGCGCCTGGGCAACGATCCCAACCCGGACAACAACGCCTCCCTTGCCGCTGCGGTAGCCAAGGCCAAGGCGCAGTCCATGCCCAAGGACAAGATCAAGAGCGCCATCGACAAGGCCTTCGGCGCCGGTGCCGATGCGGCTGTGTACGAGAACATCGTCTACGAGGGCTATGGCCCCGCGGGCGTTGCCGTCTACGTTGAGTGCCTCACCGATAACCGCAACCGCACCGCTGCCGACGTTCGCTCCGCCTTCTCCCACTCCGGCGGCAGCCTGGGCACCACCGGTTCCGTTGCCTTCCAGTTCGAGCGCAAGGGCCAGATCGTCGTTGCCAAGGAGATTGTGGATCCCAACGACAAGAAGGAGAACCTCATGGCCAACGGCGCTGCCGGCGATGAGGACGAGTTCATGATGGCCGTGGCCGAGGCCGGCGGCGAGGACTACGAGGATGCTGGCGACGAGTGGATCGTGTGGACCAACGCCACCGAGCTCATGGCCGTGTCCAAGGGCATCGAGGGGCAGGGCATCGAGGTCAAGGGCTCTGAGCTCACCATGGTTCCCACCACGCCCACCGCGGTCTCTCCTGCCGACGCCAAGAAGGTTCAGCGCCTCATCGATCGTCTTGAGGAGCTCGACGACGTCCAGGACGTGTACAACACGATGGACATGACCGACGAGGTCGTCGCCGCTCTCGAAGAGGAGTAGCACCCAACGAGACAATCGTGCCAGGTTAATTTGTCTCATGGCAACGCGCCTGCTCCGTGTCTCATGTGATAAAGCGCTTAAGCCGGGTCTGCGCTACGTGCGCGTGCCCGGCTTTCTTTATAATCAGACGAAAGGCGAACGAGCGGGGATGCCGGGCTCGATGCACGGCGGCCCCGATGAGAGGAGACGTGCGTGCGGCTGCTCAAGAAATTCGGCGCGGTGCTGTATCTCGCTGCCGCCATCGTGGTGGTGGGCGGGTTTGCCTGCGCACAGTTTGCCCCCTCGCTGATCAGCCGCCGCGTCGATGCGCTGCTCGCCCATCCGGCCGGACGCATCGTGCTCATCGTGAGCTTGGTGATTGTAGGCGCGGGCGTGCTGCTCAGCGCGCTTTTCGCCTTGCTCGAGCAGCGCCCGCCGTCGAGCGTGCATCCTGCGGGCAACCCCCATATCGAGGTGCGCCTTGCGGCCCTTTCCTCGGCTGCCCGCGCAGCTGCAGAAGCTGAAGATATTTTGGTTGAAGATGTTCGCACGCGCGTTATGGGGCATAACGATTCACAAGTGCGCGTCACGCTCGAGGTGATCGCGTTTACCGATACGGGGCTTGAGGCTCTTGGCCGCCGCATCGAGGAGCGTGTTCAGGGTGCTTGCGAGCAACTGCTCGGGGCTACGGGCGTGAACGTGCTTGTGCGGTTCTTGCCGAGTAAGACCACAACGGTGACCAGGGAGGTTTCCGGTGAGTAAGACAGATTTGGGCAACGAGAAGACGGGCGCGCCCAAGTTGCTCATAGAGCAAGGCAACGTGGCGGAGGGGCAGGATGCCATGGGCGCAGATGCCGAGGACGCTGCAAGCGCCGAGGGCGCTGCCACGGGTCGCGGCCGCAAGCGTCGCCATGCCCGCAAAAAGGCGCGTAAGGAGCGCATCACGCGCGACGATCTGGCGGATGCCGTCGGCTTCATCCAGGGACTTGGCGCTTCGGCGTGGGCCTATGCGGAAGACCATCCCTTCACCGTCGGCTACGCCTTCGTTGGCCTTGTGCTCGCGGTGCTCATCCTTACCATCGGCCTATGGAGCACGATCGTCATCGCAGTCTTTGTGCTGGTGGGAGCATTGCTCGGCCAGATTCGCGATGGCGATAACGGGCTGGTGAACTTCTTCGGCCGACTGTTCGACCGCCGCTCGTAGTGCAAGCGGCAAACCGTGACGATCTGGGACTCGAAAGGGGATACCATGGCAGCAAGCGATTCGACGACGAAGACGCCGACCGTGGCGGAGCAGGAAGAGCATCAGGGTATCAAGGTGGAAGATGCCGTGAGCGAGGGCGCGGCCGAGGCAGGCGCCCCCAAAGCGGCGGGAGATGCAGCCGATGGCGCCGCGTCGGAAGGGGCTGCGCCTACCGATGCCGGCGATGACGCCTATGACGACGAGGATTTCGAAACCGATGATTCCCTCACGTATTCCAACGGCGTGATCGAGAAGATCGTTGCCATGGCCACGCGCGAGGTGCCGCACGTGCTCGGTATGAAGGGCAACCTTGTCCACTTCTTCCAGGAGCAGCTGGGTGCCGAGAACCTCACCAAGGGCGTGACGGTCGAGGTCACCGATGACAACCGCATGATCATCAACATTTCGGTGATCATCGAGTACGGTTGCTATGCCCCGGATATCTTCGAGGATGTGAAGAACCGCGTGACCGAGCGCCTTGCCGAGATGACAGGGCTTGAGGTGGCGGGTATCAACCTGCGCATCGAGGACGTGGTGACGCGCGAGGAGTACGAGGCGAGCCGCAAGAAGTTCATCGACAACCTTAAGCGCGAGGACGAAGAGGCCGAGTAAGGTTGGCACGGGGTTGCGGCTTCGCGGCCAGGCGGTTCTCGACTGGATGTGGTTCGCAGGCACCCGGTGTCTGCGAACCATTTTGTGAATCGCAGACACCGGGTGTTTGCGATTCATCTGCGAGCCATGCTTGGCGCGTTGCCGGCTCTTGGGCTTTTCGACCCACCTCGTCCGTTTCAGAACCATTTCGCGCTTGCCATGCCCGCCGCAGGCTGGTAGGCTAACAACCATGTTTACGGTTGCCGCACATATCACGATGATGATGGTCATGGAGATGCCCTCGCCCGGGCACTTTGTCATGTCGCGCGATCGTCGCGGGCATGCGGAGACCGGGCGCCTTCGTTAGGCTATCTCCGGCGGGGGATAGCCCGCCTTCTTTTTCAACCATCCATCGAGCGGAGTTCCCGTGATCGAAATCCAACACCTCACCAAGGCTTACGATGGCGCTGCCGCGTCGGCGCACGCGCTTGACGACGTGAGCATTTCCATTGCAGATGGCGACATCGTGGGCATCATCGGCATGAGCGGCGCCGGCAAATCGACGCTCGTACGCTGCATCAACCTGCTTGAGCGCCCCACCGCTGGCAAGATCGTGGTAGATGGCCAGGATGTGACCGGGCTTACGGGCAAGGAGCTGCGTAGCTATCGTCGCCGCGTGGCGATGATCTTCCAGAGCTTCGGTCTCCTCGCGCAGAAAACGGTACTCGATAACGTTTGCTTTCCGTTCCGTGCAGCCTCAGGGCGCGTAACGGCCGAGAATCGGGAGCGCGCGCTCGAACTGCTCGATATGGTCGGGCTCAAGGAGAAGGCATCGTCGTATCCGTCCCAGCTTTCCGGTGGCCAGCAGCAGCGTGTGGCCATTGCCCGCGCGCTCGCGTGCGATCCGGAATACATCCTCTGCGACGAGGCTACGAGCGCCTTGGATCCGGCGAGCACCAACACCATCCTCAAGCTCTTGCGCGATATCAACCGCACGACGGGTGTCACCATCATCGTTATCACGCATTCCATGGGCGTCGTAGAGAAAATCTGCCGCAACGTGGTCGTGCTTGATCACGGGCGCGTGGTGGAGCAGGGGAGCGTGGGAGAGGTCTTCGCTAACCCCGTGTCCGACGCCGCTCAGGTTTTGCTCGAAAGGGTTGATTGGGATGCCTAGTATCGTGACCGAATTCATTGGGCAGTATGGCGAGCTGCTTGGCCAGGGCGTGCTCGATACGCTTGTCATGCTCTTTATTTCGACTGCTATCGCCTATGTGATAGGAACGGTGCTCGGTGTGGTGCTCTATCTCACCTCGCCGGGTTCGCTGCGCCCTATGCGCGCGCTTAACGCCGTGCTGGGGTGGGTGGTGAACATCGGCCGTTCGCTGCCTTTCATCATCCTGCTCATCTCGCTCATGCCGGTAACGTCGGCGCTCGTGGGCACGACGTCGGGGGTTCGCGGCGTCATTCCGCCCCTCGTGGTGTCCACCGCCCCCTTCGTGGCACGCATGATCGAGCAGTCGCTCGCCGAGGTGCCGCGCGCGAGCGTGGAGGCGGCTGAAGCATGCGGGGCGAGCATACCCCGCATCGTGGTCTCGGCGCTCTTGCCCGAGGCGCTGCCGTCGATCGTGCGCGGCGTTTCCATCACGCTTATCGCTGTGCTTGGCTATACGGCTATCGCGGGCGCGGTTGGTGCCGGCGGTCTGGGCGACATCGCCATTCGTTACGGGTACTACCGCTTTGAGGACGAGATGATGGTTGTGACCGTGGTGCTGCTCATCATCATCGTGCAGCTCATTCAGAGCGCATGCGATTTCATCGCGCGCAAGATCGACCATCGTACGCAGGCATAGCGATATCAGATTAAGGGCAGTTCCTATTTGACACTGACCGAGGCTGTTTGGGTCATTTTGGGACGTGTTTCAAACGCCTCAAACGACTCACCAACTAGTAAAGGAGAAGATTATGAACTTCCAGAATGCTTCCATTTCCCGTCGCTCGTTCATTGCAGGCGCCGCTGGACTCGTTGCCGCAGGTTCGCTTGCTGCCTGCAGCGGCGGTTCGAACGAGGCCGGTTCCGCGGCTGGCTCCGGCGCAGCCGCCACCCAGTCCCTCATCGTGGGCGCCTCGCCGAGCCCGCACGCCGTGATCCTTACCGACTACGCGGCGCCGATTCTCGCGGAGCAGGGCATCGAGCTCGAGGTCAAGTCGTATACGGACTACATCCAGCCCAACAAGGACACCACCTCCGGTGCCATTGACGCCAATTATTTCCAGCACATCAACTACCTCAATAACTACAACGAGGAGAATGGCACCGACCTGGTGAATGTGGGCAAGATTCACTTCGAGCCGATGGGCGTGTTCGCGGGAAAGTCGAGTGATATCGAGAACGTTGCCGACGGAGCCACCTTTGGCGTGCCCAACGATCCCACCAACGAGGGCCGTGCGCTGCTGCTTCTGCAGGATCTTGGGCTCATCAAGCTTGCCGATGACGCCGGCATTACCGCTACGCCGAACGACATCGTCGATAACCCCAAGAACCTGAAGTTCTCCGAGCAGGAGGCGGTGGCGCTGCCTCGCACGCTGAACGACGTGGACTTTGCTGTGATCAATGGTAACTATGCCATTGATGCGGGTCTTGCCCTTGAGGACGCTGTGGCTCAGGAAGATGCGAACTCCGCTGTCATTCAGGATGAGTACGCGAACGTGATCGTGACCACGCCGGAGCTCGAGGACGATGAGCGCATCGTGGCGCTCGTGGCGGCCCTGCAGACCGACGACTTCAAGGATTACCTGGTCGAGACCTTTGGCGACGCTGTGCAGGCGGCCTTCTAGGGGGTTCCCCTTGCAGAAGCCCGCCTATGTTCGGCGACAGGATAGTTTTTCGCAAGAGGGCCCCGCATGGGGCCCTTTTGCTGCGGAACTGCGCTTGGACTGCCACGTACAAGCGCATCTACGGCAATTGAGCGACGCATGGGGCCCTCTTGCTGCGGAGCTGCGCTTGGGCTCTGGACGGGGTCTCCCGCAGTCGTTCTTCAGCTTGCGTGCTCATGGACTGCGGCGCGCTCTTTGTTGATCGGGTTTCACGCTTGGTGTCAAAGAGAGTTGCCCTCCTCGTGTTTGAGAAAGAAGTACTGTTCGTTTCAGTTTTGGGAACATCTATTTCGCGTAAGGCCCGACAAGCGTTTCCAGCGGAGCCGAATTCTGCGACTTTCGTGATATGCGAGGCGTTGCCGGTGGGCCGTAAGAAAAGAAATTCCCAAAAGTGGAACGAACGTGCGCGCAGGCGCTGATGCTAAGGTCGCATGATGGTGGCAGAGACCTGCAGCGCGTATAATATCGGTAACGAGGACTATGCGCAGGGGTGCGGGAGGGGTCGGTATGTTTTGCCCACATTGTGGTTCCCAGCAGCCAGAAGGCAGTAAGTTTTGCGCGGTGTGCGGACGAGAGCTGCAGGCGCCTGCCGCCCAGGCAACAGCTCATGCGCCCGTCGTTCAGGTGCCTGCTGCCCAAGCGTCTACTGCCCAGGTGCCAACATCCCAGGCGCCTGCTACGCAAAGCGCTCCCAGCGCCGCCAGAACGTTTCCGACGGCCCCAACCGCACATGCGCAGGCGGGCAGGGCGCTGGGCAGGCGCTCGGCGGTCATGATCTTTGCTGCCGTGCTTGCCCTCGTGTTCATGTTTCAGGCTTGGTTTAGCTTCCCGTTCGTGAATAAGTTTCTCAACGCAGCTGTTGCATCGGGTGCCGGCGGCTTTACGGGAATGGAAACCGCGATCGTGCAGTCGGTGAGTCCCTCCGTGACCATGCCGGAGCTCTTCACCTTAGGCAATACGGTCGGCTCGATTGCCGATGCGGGCGCGCAACAGGTCTCGCTCTACAGCTCGTACGGTGCAACCGACTCCTCGCTGCTTCAAATGCAGCAAATGGTCAGCACGTTCGGAACGGTGTCTCTCGTCACGAAGGTGCTCTTCGCTCTATGGGTTATCTGCATTGTGGCGCTGGTTGTGGGCGTTGCCCTCAGGCTGTTCCGCGGCTTTGACACGGTGCTCTTCTTCGCGCTTGCGGGTACTGCGGTCGTGGCGCTCGTGTGCACGATCGGGTCGTTTGTGCTCGGCGGCATCGTCGAAGGGCTGATTTCCGACATGGCATCGTACTCCAGCTCGTCAAGCTCGGTAAACCTCACGATGTCGCTGCTGAGCCCCTTCATGGCTCCCGCTTATGGTGCAGTGGTGACGATTGTGCTTGGCGCAGCGGGCACCCTCTCGTCGCTCGTGCTCAAGGACTAGTTCGCGGCTGCGGCTGGTCTAGGCCGTAGCCATCCCGGCGCTTGAGCAACGCCGGCTTCGAGTTCTCAAAACGGCGGGCCCAGCCAGCGGGTTCCGCCGTTTTTGCTATTCGTAGCGGCCTTGGAGCGAGTACCAGCCGTGGCGCTCTTCGACTTCAAGCGGCACACCGAAGAGGTCGGAGAGCGTTGCGCTGGTGAGCAGGTCCTCCTTCGGCCCGTCGGCAAATATTTTGGCATCCTTGATGAGCAGCACACGCTCGATTGCCGGGATGATGTCTTCAGGATAGTGCGTGACGAGCACGACCGAACGCCCTTCGTCTGCCAAGAGCTTCATCGTGTTGCGCACGTGGTACATGCCTTCGGGATCGAGGCCGGTGCACGGCTCGTCGAAAATCAGGATGCGCGGGTCGCTCATAAGCTCGCGGGCCACGAGCACGCGGCGCACTTGGCCTGTGGAGAGCGTCATGACGTCGCGCTCGGTCAAATCTGCTATGCCCAGCCGGTCGAGGGCGTCTTGGGCCTGGGCTCGCTGCTCGTCTGTCGCTTGCACGTGGTTGGGGAGGCCGAGCGTGCCGAAAAGCCCGCCGCAAACGATATCGCTCACCGGCAGGTGCACGCGAACTTGGTCGTGCATGGTGGCAGAAACGATGCCCAGTGCCTGCTTGATATCGGAGAGCAGCGGCCGCGCCTGCCCGCGGAAGCGCACCGGGGGCTCTTCGCGATGGAGTGGGAACGTCTCGCGCGTGAGTAGCTGGATGAACGTCGACTTGCCTGCACCATTGGGGCCGAGCAGCGCTACGTGCTCGCCCTCTGCAAGATCGAAATGGTCCACATGCAAAATGGTGCGTCCGCTCCGCACGACGCGCGCATCGCGCAGCGAGAAGAGAGGAGGCGTGTTTGCTGCCGGTTGCGCTGTGCTTGCCATGAAAACCTCGATTCGAGCGCGATGGGGCCGGGGTAGGTCGTAGCAACACGAATTGTGGCACAAACGTCGAATTTGGGGGTGCCAAAGCTGCTGCGGAAACAAAACTCGCGCCAAAGGATCGAATTTTGGAGCACGGGGCAACTATACCTCCATGCGTCAAGCTTCTGACCTGCTGTTTCTGTGGGCCCAATTTGCTTTGTACACGCCCGAGGAAGAAAAATCCGATCCTTTGACGAGAGTTTTGCGTCAGGGGGCCACCCAGACCCTGGCGAAGCATTTTGATGGGGCCGTGCCTTCGACACTGCTTCACTGTGCTACCGTAGAGACCACGAAAACGGCGCGTATGCTAGCAGTGATGCCAGAGGAGGAATCGCCTATGCCTGAGATGCTCACGCTCGACGCTTTCGAGCAGGCCTCCGAGAAGGTCAAGGAAGTCACGCAGAAGACCGAGCTCGTGGAGAGCCCGCATTTTAGCCAGGCAACAGGCAATCGCGTGTTCTTCAAGCCCGAGAACATGCAGCGTACAGGCGCCTACAAGGTGCGCGGCGCCTACTATAAGATCAGCACGCTCGCGCCCGAAGAGCTGGAGCGCGGTATCATCACCGCAAGCGCGGGCAACCATGCGCAGGGCGTGGCGTTTGCCGCCTCTCGCGCCGGGGCGCGCTCCATCGTTGTCATGCCCACGACGACGCCGCTCATCAAGGTCGAGCGCACCAAAGGCTACGGAGCCGAGGTCGTGCTCTATGGCGACGTGTACGATGAGTCGTGCGAATACGCCATGAAGCTTGCCGAGGAGCACGGCTATACGTTCATCCACCCCTTCAACGATCCCGTGGTGGCAACGGGCCAGGGTACCATTGCTATGGAAATCGTTTCCGAGCTGCCGCTCGTAGACACTATTCTCGTTCCGGTGGGCGGTGGCGGCCTGGCTTGCGGCGTCTCAACCTTTGCCAAGCTCTACAATCCCAAGATCCGCGTGATCGGCGTGGAGCCCGAAGGCGCCCCCTCGCTCACGCGCGCGCTCGAGGCGGGGCATGTGGTGAAGCTGCCGAGCGCAAATACCATTGCCGACGGAACAGCGGTGCTTGAATGCGGCGACCAGGTGTTTCCCTATCTTCAGGCCAATTTGGACGACGTCATCACGGTCCCCGATGAAGAGCTCATCGTTGCGTTCCTCGATATGGTTGAGAATCATAAGATGATTGTCGAGAATTCTGGCTTGCTTACCGTGGCGGCTCTCAAGCACCTGTCGGCGGAGAACCGGCGCGTGGTTTCGATTCTCTCTGGCGGGAACATGGACGTCATCACCATGAGCTCGGTCGTGCAACACGGGCTCATCGCGCGCGACCGCATCTTCACGGTGAGCGTGCTTTTGCCCGACCGCCCCGGCATGCTCGTGAAGGTGGCAAGCGCTATCGCCGAGCAGAACGGCAACGTCATCAAGCTCGAGCACAACCAGTTCGTGAGCACCAATCGCAACGCCGCCGTGGAGCTCCGTGTGACCATCGAGGCATACGGCACCTCGCACAAGGAGCAGATTATGGACGCGCTGCGCACGGCCGGCTTCGAACCCGCCCTCAGCGCCACCATGCTCTAGCGAGTGAGCAATTGAATCCAGGATGGGATTTCTCACGTATTGCGGGTGAAAAACTGAGCTCCAGACGGAATCAACCACTCGCACTAAAGCAGCCGACGGGATGGGTATAAGCGCTCAAACGACGAAAGGAACCCATGCCGTATCTCTTCGATTACGTGGAACACGAGCTCGCGACATTCAACCAGAAACCGTTTGGCCCCGTCGACGCTGCGGTGCTTTCCCAGGCGTGCATGATCGACGGCGCCGGCGTGGTGCCCGAGCCATCTGCGCTGCCGTCACTCATCGACCGGGCAGTCACGCTGCTCGCCCCCGACTCCCGCGGCGTGACGTTCGCGAATCTCATGCGGTCCGAGCTCTTCGAAGGCATGTTCACCGGGCTCGTGCCGGACGACATCCGTCGCCTGCTCATGGCGCTCGCGGCGAGCCCGCGCTACCGCGACCTGCGCCTGTGCGGATACCGTTCCGTGTTCGACGAGGCGTCGCGCACGCAGTTCGCAGCAACAACGTTTACCTGGAGAAACGCATTTTCGTTCGTAGGCTTTCGCGGCACGGATGTCTCGGCCACCGGCTGGCGCGAGAACTTCGACATGGCGTATATGGACGAGGTGCCAGCGCAGGGGCTCGCGCGGGAGTATCTGGAGCATATGGCGTCGCGCTTGCCCGGCGAGCTGCACGTGGGCGGCCATTCCAAAGGCGGCAACCTGGCGCTCTATGCAGCGCTGACGTGCAGCGCGGGTGCGTGCGAGCGCATCAGTCGCGTGTGGTGTCTCGATGCGCCGGGTTTCCGCGCAGGGAGATTTGCGGCTGAAGATTTCACGCGGCTGGCTTTGCGCGCTGGCGCGGGAGGCGATGGCGCTGCCGCGGGCGAGGGCTCTGCGGTGGGCAGCGACGCTGCCGCGCGTGCCATGCCGCCGCGCGCCCGTAAGGTTGAGCGCATCATTCCGCAGGACTCGCTGGTGGGTATGTTGCTCGAATGTCCGGTGCCGGCGCGCGTGGTGCGCAGCAACGTGCAAGGGCTCATGCAGCATTCCGTGTTCACGTGGGAGGTCTCGGACGACCGAAGCGACTTCGTGAACGCCGAACGCTTAGGCGAGGGCTCGCAGGCGCTCCATGATGTATTGGCCGAATGGCTTGGCGGTATGGATGACGAGCGCTGCGAGCAGGTGGTAGATGCGCTCTTCGCCGCCTTGGGCGCGAGCGGCGCCCGCGATGCCCGCGACGTCTTTCTTGGTGGAAAGGCGTTTCCGCAGCTCGTGAGCGACGCGGCGCGCAACCTGGACGAGGCGTCGCGCGACGTGCTCGGCGCCGCCCTGGGCGACCTCGCCGCCATCGCCGCCCGCCGCGTCGGCCGCGACCTAGTCGCCACGATCTTCGGGGAGTGACGAGCCATCTCTGGCTACTAGGTGGCAGAATACATGCAAAAAAGACGAAGCTGAAACTGGCTTCGGAAATAAAGAAGACACTCGGCTGTTTAATTTGGGCAGCGCCAGTCTTTTCGTGCAAGGCAGATACAGTAATGTGTAAACTAAATAGAGCTTTGCTTATGCACAGGTATATCCCGGGGATGTTATGACGGTTGCCGTGAAAACGCTTCGGGGGGGGGGCTTGCTCAAATAGACGCCTTCCTTCGAGTTTACTCGAGTTGAGTAATGTCACTTTGCTCGCCATCGATGGGGATGGTGAGGCGAAGTGATGCATCTAGAGGACGTTGTTCCAAGCGTTCGTGTCACCGGCATAGTCGGCGATAATCCAGTAGAAATAGAAAAGGCGACGTTCGTCGGATCGTCTGCTCTTCAAATTGTCTATCGAATCGCGGATGGCTCCCTCCAAGAGGGGATTCTTTATCGTTCGGATGAAGGTCGTCTTACGCCCTGCCAGAAACACTTTTGGTCATTTGACGGGTCTGCTAAGGATTTCAAGCTTGCCTCTGAAGCGCATCGCATCCAACTTGCCTATCTGTTCGATCCGTATCTTGCTACAAGAACTGCCGCGATACAGCCCTTGCCACATCAGATTACGGCGGTATACAAGGAGATGCTGCCTAAGCTTCCCCTGCGGTTCGTTTTAGCCGACGATCCCGGTGCCGGCAAGACTGTCATGGCTGGTCTGCTCATCAAAGAGATGATGGCACGTGGTGATCTTCGGCGTTGTCTTATTGTTTGCCCTGGCAGCCTCTGCGAGCAATGGCAAGATGAGCTTCTCGAGAAGTTTGGACTAACCTTTACCATCCTAACCAACCAGCAGTTTGAAGCTTCCGCAAAACGGAACGCTTTCGAAGAATACGACTTATGTATCGCTCGACTCGATAAGCTTGCACGCGATGAAGACATCAAGTCGATGCTAAAACGGAGTTCTTGGGATCTTGTGGTGTGCGATGAAGCGCACAAGATGTCTGCTCAGTACACGGGTGGCGAAGTGAAATATACCAAGCGTTACCAGCTCGGAAGGTTGCTTGGAGATACTACAGAGAATTTGCTGCTTATGACTGCGACGCCGCATGACGGGAAGCCCGCGGATTTTCAACTCTTCATGGCGTTGATTGACCAAGATCGCTTCGGAATCAATCATGGGAGCTTGCAACTTGAATCGGATGTGAGCGACTGCATGCGGCGCCTGGTAAAAGAGGAGCTGCTCACGTTTGAAGGCAAGCCGTTGTTTCCTGAGCGTCATGCCTATACGATCAACTATGAACTTTCACCGTTGGAAAGCTCGCTGTATGAAAGCGTAACGCGCTACGTTAGCGAGGAATTCAACCGTGCTGATCGGCTCGATGGCAAACGCCGGAACAGTGTTGGGTTTGCCCTTACCTCGCTACAGAGGCGTTTGGCATCATCGCCCGAGGCGATATATCAATCGCTTAAGCGCCGTCGCAAAAGGCTTGCGGCACAGCTCGACCAGCTGCGGCAAGGCTCTCACTTTGAGCTCAGCGTATCGTATGACGGAAGCCTCTATCCCGTAAATCAATTCGATGACGATTTCGATTTGGACGATCTTGATGATTCGGCGCGAGAGAACTTTGAGGATGCGGTTATCGACTCTGCCTCTGCTGCCGCAACGATGGTCGAACTTGAGGCGGAAATATCCACGCTTGCCGAGCTTGAAAAGATGGCTGAGCGTTTGCGCACAAGTGGGCAAGATCGTAAGTGGGAAGAACTGTCGAGATTGCTTCAAGATGATGCCCATATGTTCAACGGCGAGGGGGCTCGCGAGAAACTCATTATCTTCACCGAACATAAGGACACGCTTTCATATCTAGCCGAAAAGATTAGGAGCGTTTTAGGAGATGCCGACGCCGTCGTGGTCATCCGCGGCGGTATGCGGCGCGACGACCGGCGTGAGGCTCAGCAACGCTTTACTCAGGATAAGAACGTTCGTGTGCTCATTGCGACGGACGCTGCCGGCGAGGGAATCAACCTTCAGCGTGCACACCTAATGGTTAATTACGACTTGCCGTGGAATCCCAATCGCCTGGAGCAACGTTTTGGCAGAATCCATCGCATCGGCCAAACCGAAGTCTGCCATCTTTGGAACCTTGTTGCTGCGGATACTCGTGAAGGCCAGGTATTCCAGCGGCTTTTTAGCAAGCTGAATGAGGAGCGCGAAGCGCTTGGCGGCAAGGTATTCGATGTCCTTGGACGCGTCAGCTTTGGAGAGCAGAGTCTTCGTGATTTGTTGGTCGAGGCGGTTAGGCGTGGAAACGATCCAGCGGTTCGGGCCCGTCTCAATGATGTTGTCGATCAAGCGTTTGACCAGGATGCGCTCCGTAAGCTTATTGAAGAATATGCACTGACAGATGATGTTCTTGGAGCTCCTGATGTCCTAGCGGTTAAAGAGGAGATGGAGCGCGCCGAAGCCCGCAAGCTCGAGCCTCATTTCATTTCAGCGTTTTTCATATCTGCCATCAAACGACTGGGCGGGCGTGCGGCGCGACGCGAGCATGGGCGCTATGAAATCAAGAAGGTTCCTGCCGCCGTGAAACGAGAAGGCGAGCGAATGGGCTTACCTTCCATCGGTGATGCATATGAACGCGTCGCGTTTGAACGTGATGCGGTTGCGATTCCCGACGCACCTGTTGCCGAGCTCGTTGTTCCTGGCTCCGCGTTGCTCGACGCGACATGCGCCGCCATTGCACGTGAGATGAGCGATGTCCTTTCACGAGGATCCATGCTTATTGATGAGAGCGATTGGGGGGAAGATCTTCGCTTGCTCGTTTGCCTGGAAACCGAAATGAGAGATGGTTCGGCAACGCGTAAAGGTGTGGGGCGCACGGTAAACAGAAGCTTGGAGTTTGTAGAGCTAGAACCCAATGAATCGGTGCGTTCGGCGGGATTCGCGCCCTACTTGGATTACCGGGAGCCTTCGGAAAAGCAGTCGGTTGAGATCCGAAAGTTTATCGAATCTGAGGATTGGCTCCAGGGTGATATTGAAGAGCGCGTGATGCGCTTTGCCCTTGAACAGCTCGTTCCATCCAGGCTCGAGCACGTTCGAGCAATGCGCGATTCACGTATCGACAAGGTGTCGAAAGCGGTTAACACGCGCTTGACGGCGGAGGTTCGCTATTGGGACAGCAAGGCTGCTGAGCTCAAACAGAAGGAAAGCCAGGGCAAAACAAACATACGAATAAATTCAGCGCACGCTGCCAGTCGCGCTGAAGAGCTTGCGACCAGGCGAACGAAGCGCTTGGCACAGCTGGCGGCAGAACGCGAGCTCAGGCCGTTACCCCCGCGTATTTTGGGACGCGCGCTGATCATCCCCCACGGCTTGCTTGCCAAGCTGATGGGAGAGCGAATAGACCCAAATCAAAGAAGCGAGCGGGAGGCCATTGAGGCGGCGGGCATGCGCGCGGTCATGGCTATTGAACGCGACCTCGGTTTTGAGCCACGCGACGTTAGTCGCGACAACGTCGGTTACGATATCGAGTCTTCCGTTCCGGGGGACATGGCAAGCAGATTGCGCCTTCTCGAGGTGAAAGCTCGTGCTGCCGGAGCGGATTCGGTAACGGTCTCACGTAACGAGGTCCTCTGTGCGCTCAATAAACGCGAAGGCTTCATCCTCGCGCTTGTAGAGGTTGGAGAAACCAAGACAACAACGACATACATCGCTCATCCGTTTAGCACGTCGCCAGATCCGGCGATGGATGCCACGACTTATTCCATACGAAAGCTCCTTGCCCAGGGCAAGGTGATCTTACAACGAGAGGAGGCCCGATGACTTCCTCATCGGACTATAAGAAAAAACTGATTGAAGTCGCGCTGCCGCTCGACGACATCAATGCCGCGTCTGCTCGTGAGAAGTCTATTCGTCATGGGCATCCTTCTACCCTGCATCTATGGTGGGCGAGGCGACCTCTCGCTACGGCTCGTGCCGTTATCTGGTCGTCGCTCGTAGACGACCCGTCGGCTCACCCGGAAAAGTTTCCAACTGAAGAAGCCCAGGCAAAAGAGCGCGAGCGCCTGTTCGACATCTTGCGCAAGCTGGTTGTTTGGGAAAACTCGAACAACCAGGAGGTGCTCGATGCTGCGAAAGCGGAGATTCACGCCTCTATAGACGATGACCTCCCCTCGCTGCTCGACCCGTTTGCCGGCGGTGGAGCCATTCCGCTCGAAGCGCAGCGCTTGGGCCTGAAGGCATATGCTCAGGATCTAAACCCTGTTGCGGTAACTATCAACAAGGCGATGATCGAGATTCCTCCTAAATTTGCGGGGAATAAGCCGGTGAATCCGAAGTCGCGGCAGGAGCGACCGTTTGATACGTGGGCAGGCAATACCGGGCTTGCTGCTGACGTTGAGTATTACGGTAATTGGATGCGCGATGAAGCGTTCGAGCGCATCGGGCACCTTTATCCCAAAGTCAAGGTTCCCGAGGAGCAAGGTGGCGGAGAAGCGACTGTCATTGCATGGATTTGGGCACGCATGGTTAAGTGTCCCAATCCAGCATGCGGCCATGAGACGCCGCTGGTTCGCTCATTCGACCTTTCCAAGAAGAAAGGTAAAGAGTGGCATGTTGAGCCAATTGTCGAAAATGGGGAGGTACACTTTGAAGTAAAACCCGGAAAGAGCGAGATCAACGGCACGGTTTGCAGGCAGGGAGCAACGTGTGTTCATTGTGGGATGCCCATAGGGCTACCTTATGTTCGTGAGGCGGGTAAACGTCATGAGCTGGGAACGCGGCTTATGGCTGTTGTAGCTGAGGGGAAATGCGGACGCCTTTTCATTAATCCTGATGCCAGACAAGTTGAGGCTGCGGCTGTAGATAAACCTAGTGGGTATCCTTCGGGCTTACTTGCAGGGAAAGCGCAAGTCAACATTGGTCTTTACGGGCTGAACGAGACAGCAGATTTATTCACCAACCGGCAGCTGGTCGCTCTGACTACCTTCTCATCGCTCGTTAAAGAGGCTCAGGAAAAGGCTTATGAGGATGCAGCTGCTGCGGGTATGGCGGATGACGGAATTGGTCTCGATGCTGGCGGTGCCGGCGCTCGCGCCTACGGCGAAGCGGTTGGGGTGTACCTGGCGTTCATTGTTGACAAGTTAACCGACTATCATTCCTCGATTTGTTCTTGGAATGCAGCGAGAGATCAAACAAGGAACGTGTTTGGTCGTCAGGCAATTCCGATGACATGGGATTATGCTGAGGGGAATCCATTTTGCAGCTCCTCGGGCTCCTTTCGTAACATGATTGGTTGGGTTTTGGATGTCCTCAATAACCTGCCCGACAACGTGTCTCCTGGGACATCTCGCCAATTTGATGCGCAGTCAGATAACGGCATGCGGGGAATTATGGTGAGCACAGACCCACCGTACTACGACAATATTGGTTATGCCGATTTATCAGATTACTTTTACGTCTGGTTGCGACAATCGCTCAAGGACACCTACCCAAAGCTGTTCGGAACTATGTTGGTGCCAAAGGCTGAAGAGCTAGTCGCCACGCCTTACCGCTTTGGAGGCAGTAAACAACGCGCGAAGGATTTCTTCGAGGACGGAATGCTTCATGCATTCAAACAAGTTTATGACTATGCCCGCGAAGATATTCCAGTGACTATCTATTACGCCTTCAAGCAAAGCGAGACGGAGCAAGAGGGCGAAGGAGAGAAGACGGCGTCTTCTGGATGGGAAACCATGCTCGCCGCCATCATCAAAGCGGGGTTTGCCATTACAGGCACGTGGCCGGTTAGAACTGAGAAGCCCGGGCGGACGATAGGAAACGGTTCCAACGCGCTCGCTTCATCTATTGTTCTTGTCTGCAGGAAGCGCCCTTCCGATGCCCCCATTTGTACGCGTCGCGAACTGGTCACTGCGTTGCGTCGCGAGCTGCGACCGGCGCTCGACAACCTTCAGGCTGCAAATATCGCACCCGTCGACCTCGCCCAGTCTGCTATTGGGCCGGGCATCGGCGTCTATTCGCGCTACTCCCATGTGCTCGACGCCGACGGCTCCGAGATGGGCGTGCGCGCTGCGCTACAGCTCATCAATGAGGAGCTCGATGCGTACTTCAATGAGCAGAGTGAGGGAACGGATTCGGAGAGTCGCTTCTGCATCGAGCTATATAAGCAGGCTGGATTCAACAACGTGAAATATGGCGAGGCCGAGGTTCTTGCCACGGCAAAGAACGTATCCATCCAGGCGATGGAGCATGCGGGATTGCTCGACGCCGATAGGGGGGTCGTTCATTTGCTTGTTCGAGACAAGATATCCATGATGAGTAGTCCTCAGACGCCGACTTGGTTGCTTGCGCAGCAACTCACGCAGGCGATGGACGACAAGGGCATCGAAGGATGCGCCCAGCAAGTTGTAGACGCTTCCATTACCTCTGCTGAAAGGGCAAAGGCGCTCGCATATCGCCTGTTCACCATTGCCGACCGCAAGGGCTGGGCGAGTGAAGCTTATGCCTATAACGCACTCGTTACCTCATGGCCTGATGTGTTGCTTAGGGCAACTGAGCTGTACCGTTCTGCCCCCGTTCAAATGTCGCTCGATATCTAGTTCTGGGAGGTTGAAATGAATAACTGGGATCGCATCAACAGCGGATTCGACATCCTTCTAAAGGTGCTGGTTAAATATGAGGTTCATGAGCTCGCTGCAGAATACAGTCCGAAGAGCTGGTGGAGTGATGGAGTCGAGCCTATTCTTTCTACCGATCAGCGCCGGAATTCATCGCATACCGACACCGATGAAGGCCGAATCCTTGCGCTTGATGTCGCTATGGTTCTCGACATTATTGATCGCAGGTGGGGAGAAGTGTTTCGCAAGAAACTTCCTCGCGATTGCCGCACATGGGCAAACGAGCTCAAAGGCTTTCGTATCAAAGTGGCGCATCGTGGGGTGCAGGATATCTCCGATGACGACGCCTATCGCGCTCTCGATACCATGCAGCGTCTTTGTTCCGAGCTCGATAACAGCAAGGCCGAACCGCTGCGGGCGCTTATGCGCGAGGTTCGCTATGGGTCTGCGGATGGATCCGCGCATGTTAAGGCAATTGAGGTCGACGCCATTTCCCGAAAGAAGACCTCAACGGCTACGCTTTCGGTAGGTGATCTGCCGAGCTGGCGTGAAGTGGTGACTCCGCATCCTGATGTTGCCGAGGGCAGATATCGCAAGGCGGAGTTCGCGGCAGATCTTGCCCAGGTTGCTCGCCATACCGCTGTTGCCGAGTATCAAGATCCCATCGAGTTTTTCTCGCGCACGTATATGACCGGCGGTATCAAGGGCCTACTCAACCAAGCGCTCAGGCGCGTGAGCGGACAGGACGGCGAGCCGGTCATTCAGCTCAAGACTGCTTTCGGTGGAGGCAAGACCCATAGCATGCTCGCGCTGTATCATCTTTTGCGCGGAGGCTTCGACATCACGAAGGTGCCTTCAGTGCGAGATGTGCTTGCGGAGGCGGGGTTGGAGCGTGTGCCATCCGCTCGTGTTGCGGTTATCGTGGGCACGGCGCTCGACCCCTCAAAATCTCGCAGGCCGCAGACTATGTCGGGTATCACCATCAATACCGTATGGGGAGAGATCGCGTTTCAACTTGCCGAGGCTGCGGGCGACCCAGGCCTCTACGATTATGTGAAAGATGCCGATAAGCGCCACGTGTCTCCAGGATCCGAGGCACTTACCGCGTTGCTTGATGCTGCTGGACCCTGCTTGGTGCTCATCGACGAATTCGTTGCCTATGCCAAGAAACTCTACGGCGTTGACAGCCTGCCTGCCGGATCGTTCGATAACCTCATCACATTTGTACAAGAGCTCACTGAGGCGGCACGTGCCAGTAAAGCGAGTCTGGTCGTTGCTTCGATTCCCGAGAGCGAGCGGGAGATCGGCGGCGAGGCTGGCAAACGGGCGCTCGACGCGATCGAGCATACCTTTGGACGTATGGAGTCGATTTGGAACCCTGTGACTGCGAATGAGGGCTTCTCGGTCGTTAGCCGCAGACTATTCTCCACCGATGTCGATGAAGAAAAGCGTGATGAGATTTGTCGGGCATATGCAAAGATGTATCGCGACAATACCCAGGATTTTCCTGTTGAAGCCAGGGAGTCTGACTATTACGACCGCATGGTAGCGTGCTTCCCCATCCATCCGGAGGTTTATGATCGCCTTTATGAGGATTGGTCCTCCATCGAGGGGTTCCAGCGCACTCGTGGCGTACTCAGATTTATGGCTGCTGTGATTCATGAGCTTTGGATTGAGGGCGACCAGTCGCCACTCATCATGGTTGGCTCGCTTCCGTTCGACGTGGCTCCAGTTCGCGATGAGCTTACGCGGTATTTGGGCGACAACTGGAATGCAATCGTTGATGCGGAGGTGGACGGCCGCAATTCGGAGCCGTTTAAGGCAGATTCGGCAAATTACCGCTTTGGGCGGATGTTTGCATGTCGGCGTATCGCGCGCACCGTTTTTTTGGGCAGCGCACCTGACGTCAAGGGACAGAACGCGCGCGGTATTGATAAGGCTCAAATTAACCTGGGTATTTTGCGCCCCGGTGATAACATCCCGCTGTTCGCGGACGCACTCAATACACTTAAGGCGCGCTCGTCGTATTTCGGTACCGTCAAGATTCTTGCGCACTTTTGGACAGCCCCATAGGCCCGCCTTCCGG
>ENA-ORUM01000486-ORUM01000486.1-human-gut-metagenome-genome-assembly--contig:-NODE-486-length-47889-cov-8.730485_pt1 | contig 47889 bp, 39 predicted proteins | sample MGYA00242083_ERZ509217 | MGnify/ENA primary metagenome ERZ509217 (study PRJEB26280, sample SAMEA2338831) | human gut metagenome | biome: human gut; feature: human-associated habitat; material: faeces...
AGAGGCAGTATCCGTCAGTAGAATTATTTAGGAAAGAAATCTATAAGACACGTACAAATTATCTAATTTTTCTACGAAAGTCTTATAGGTTTTGAGATCCTCGTTCTTAAACGTATCAAATTTGTCAATACTTCGAAAATATCGCAAAACTCTGTCAATGTAACTATCGTATATGGGAAAGACTTGTGGTTTATGATGGCTGCAGTATTTACTAGCGAAGGAATAGAACTTGTGGTCCTCCCCTTGGATGTTTACAGTCTGTAATTCATCTACTAAAGAGACATCGCCTTTCGCAAGGCGAGCGTCAATCTTCAATTCAAGGATATGTTTTGCAACTGGGAAAACTGAAAAGATATTAGTGCTATAGAAATCATTCAAGGTCGCAGACTTCAACAGAATGTCTTCTATCTTTTCATTCTTCGGGCACAATTCCTGAAATAGTTTATCCAGCGCTTTTTCTTGTTCTGGGTAAGCCTCCAGTTGCTCCCACTTCTTTAAGTAAATCTTTACTTGCTCTGGGGAGGGTCTGGGAATGTCTTTCTTGGGAGATCTGGCCACTTAAAACTCCTTTGGACAGTTGAAATAATTATCTCTTTTTAATACTAAACCGAAAAAACTGTTTTGGCTAAATAATAATTTTCTGAGAAACTAAATTTTCTCATGAAAAAATCTGAGGCGCCAAAGAAGATAAATGAGGCAGACTTGCTCACAATCGATGACTTCGGTCTGGGGACTCTAACTGCTCAGGAGCAAAGCCTTGTCTATGAAATTATTAAAAGTCGCGCCGATAACTTGTCTACGATCATAGTCAGTTAAAGGCCATGCGTTCATTGGTACGAGTGGTTAGGCAAAAAATACATCGCTGATGGTATCGCTGACAGAACTCTTGGTTTCTACTATTTGAGAGAGTGAAAGGAGAATCCCCTCGAGCATTAGCACGGATGCAGGCTAAGGAAGCGGCGTTCGTAAAGCTAGACGACCTCTCTAACTAAGTCGCTGCCCCGAGAGACCAATTAAAAAGTCAGAACCTGTTCCGTGGAACTGAGAATATTGCTCAAAGACCGTATCCTGCGACAGTTGTTTAACAGGTTCTAAATTTTATTTGTTACGAACGTATTTTTTTATGAAATTGTAGATCTTTCTCGCTACTTTTTTTATAAGGTTGTAGCGAAGAGTCTGAGGCGGAAAAAATATTAAAAGAAATGATAAGCAGTTTTCGTATCGCTCTATTTTTTTTCTATCGTACGTTGATAAATTAATTACCTCCGAGTTTTTTTGTTTGTTCTCTGATTGGAAAAAGAGAATTGTTTGCCAAAAGTTATACCAATCAGGATCAAAGGATTCGTGGCGGTTATGGGGGGGGGGTAAATTCTTTTGATTCTAATTTGTTGATAATGTCTTTCCACGACCGTATATGAGAAGGAACTCTTCTTCTGAATGTGTCTAACGATTGTTCCGACGCTAACGACAGAGCCTCTCGTTTAGAATCATTGCGCAATAACTCAATAATCGCTTCTGCTGCTTCTTTAACGGAATGCTGTGGGACGGGGATAATTCCCTTTTGATCTTTTATGAGTTCAACATAAGGAAGTTCATACAAAACAACAGGGATACCGTATTGCTTTGCTTCGATCAGGTTCATAGGAAAACATTCGAAGCTCGAAGTAATGACTTGGACATCAGCGGTAGAGAGAAATTTATGCAAATTGGTTGTAAAACCTTCATAAATGATTTTATTTTCTAGTCCGTTGGTTTTGATGTAATTAGTTATGTACTCAACATCAGCGGTTTCTCCACGTCCGACGATGTGACAAACCACGTCATCAAGCCTTTCGCATACTAGCTTAAAGATTTTTAAAGCTTCAACATAATTTTTTTGAAATTGATCAAGTCGAGCAATCCATACGAGATTTTTTACATCATTTGGTTTAATTGTTTTAGGAGTTAGGGGTAAAAATTGGATAGGATTAGGAATATAAAATGTCGGAATTCCCAATGCAGAATAGAACTTTAAGTCCATTGTGTTTAGTACTGCCATGGCATCTGCAATATGATAAAAAAATGGGAATTGAGATAACTGACGGCACTTGTCAAGCAAAAAGAGGGTGCAGATTTCATGGCTAGTAATACAAAAGCGTATTCCTAAAGATTTTGTGATCAATCCGTCAAAAAATAAGTTGTTAGAATGAGCTGCGTGGTGGATGAGTAAATCAACATTGTGTTCTTTTAAATATTTCCTCAATTTTGCACCGCGGCCATGCTTAAAAGAGGAAGGTAGAATCACTCTCTCGGTCGTTGAGGGAAGGTTATATTCAAGTTCTTCTTTTATTTCCTCTGTAAAAAGAACTACTTTGAATCCCATTTCTAAGAATTGAGGGATTTGGAGAGAGATTACTCGCTGGACGCCTCCATCATAAACCCTGTGATAGAAAATCCCTATTTTTCTGATTTTTTTTGGAAGAGACGCCTGGAAGCGTGCCCCTTTGATTTTTTTGGATAAGAGGGCGGGAGAAGACCAATATTTTTGAATTAGATAATCAACAACTAAGTCCCGAAGGTCTGGGTTTACAAATAGTGAATCGAAACCGGTTGCACTGTCTGAAATAGGGAGACGTGAAACTCGTGTGACGGCTTGATCAAGTAATCGTTCCGTCAATCTCTTTAGAACATTTTGGTATTTTTCATCTTGTTTTTCCGACTCAAGAAAGCGACTAAGATAGCTTGGGATTAAAAGAATTTTCGATTGCTCATTAATCTTGTTAGCATCAGGGGAACTCGTTGAAATCCCGCGTCCTATACGATAACTATAAAGCGGTTCGGTTTTTATAGATTGGAAGGTAGACGAAAAATAGCAAATAAGGAAGAATTGATAACAGTCGGTTCCGCAGATTAAAAAAGTATCTTTGACGAAAGACAAAGTCCTTTTGACAATTGAAGTGCGGTATATTTTATCCGCCATTCCCCATCCGATGGTCCCTTGAGAAAAGACGGCGTCAATGATTTCGTATGGTGTGTTGATAATCCCATACCACGGATTTCTGAATCTGAAGTAACCCTGTATTTTTTCTGGAGTGGATCCAAAAGCATCCATGTCGAAACGGAGGATATCAGAATCATATTTATTTGCTAATGCAACTTCGATTTCAAGGACTCGATTAAACGGTAGCTTGTCATCACCGTCTAGGCAGACGCACCATTTTCCTTTGGCAGCAGCAAAAGCTGTTTTACGGGCAGCGAGGGTTCCCATGTTCTCCTGATGAATAACTTTAAAGCGAGAATCTTTTGACGCAAATTCATCACAAATTTGTCCGCTTTTATCTGTGCTGCCGTCATCAATGACAATAAATTCCGCCGACTCGAGCGATTGAATGAGGAGGCTCGAAAGACATTCATTCAAGTAGACCTCAACATTATGCACAGGCACAATGACGGAAATTGTGATCTCTTTATTTTCTTGTTGAGCGGTCATGTAGTTTTCCTTTAAGAGATAAAATGAATGGCATTGTTCTTGGTCTACTGAGTGGTTTGTATCATTGTCTGGTTGGAAGATGATGAATCTCTATATAGATGATACAAGTGGGGTAAATAAATAATCCTATTGTTTCTTCGAGAATTTTATGTGACTTCGTATTTTGTTTCGGATTAAGGGCCGTTTGGGGTTTTCGATAAAACAGGTCGGAAGGGGCAGAATCATAATGCTTACTCTTGGCATAATATTATTTGTTTGAAATTTTAACTTACCCGTATCAATCTTGTCCTTATTACTAAGTCATGGAAAATCCTATCTTTGCATTATTAGGAGCGGCCGGTTTTGTTGCGCCTCGTCATATAGAGGCGATCTATAGTGTTGGCGGTGAACTCTGCTGCGCATGCGATAAGTCAGATAGTGTTGGTGTGTTGGATCGTCGATTTCCTCATTGCCAATTTTTTCTTTCTGAGAACGAATTGGAAAGCTATGTAGACGAGAGAAAAAAATCAAAAACTCCGGATATTGATTTCCTTTCGGTTTGTACCCCTAACTATCTCCATTTTTCTCATATTGCATTTGGGCTTAGCCATGGGATGAACGTGATATGTGAGAAGCCTTTGGTTCTGACCTCCAATGAGTTATTCCGGCTGCAGGAACTAGAAAAGCAATCTGGCAAAAAAGTCTTTTGTATCCTTCAGCTCCGTCTTCATCCTCAGATCCAAAAATTGAAAACAAGAGTGGAAGACTTATTTGCGGGTGATAAGCAGAGGTCAAAGCTTCAGGTCTCTTTGAATTATGTGACGTCACGAGGGCCTTGGTACAAAAAGAGTTGGAAGTTTGACGAAAGCAAAAGCGGAGGAATTGCAAGCAATATCGGAATCCATTTTTTCGATATGCTGATTCGTTTGTTTGGTTATCCGACATCTTTTTCAATCAAGGAAAATGATCCGGAGCGTCTTGAAGGAACCTTGGATTGCCCTCTGGCGCAGATTGAATTTTGTTTAAGCATTAGACAGGAAGATTTGCCGCAGGAAGTAAGGAATTCCGATCAAAGATCCTGGAGACAAATGATGATTGACGGAGAGCCGTTTGATTTCACAAATGGTTTTACAGATCTCCATACACAAAGTTATGAGGAAATTCTGGCGGGCAGAGGATTTGGACTTCAGGAAGCATTGCCGGCCGTCTCGCTTTGCGAGAGCATCCGAAGAACGAAAGGGTAAGGCATTAAGAAATGTGTAATGTCGTGCCTATATTTCGCCCTGAGGTTGTGAAAGAGGGTGTTCACCCTGAACTTCAATCCGCTCTTTCTCAAGTCATTGCAGAGGGTAGGTTCATTAAAGGCTGTGAAGTGGCAGCCTTTGAAAAAGAGCTTTGTTTAGAACTTCAGACGCATTCCGTGATAACGACCGGGAACGGGACCGACGCTCTTCTTGCGTGCTTGATGGCACTGGGTCTTCGCGAAGGCGATGAGGTGATAACGCCGGCGTACGGATATCCCGCTGCTGTGGAAATGATGTGTTTGCTGGGTTTGAAGCCCGTTCTTGTGGATGTTAACTGGCAGACATTTAATATGGAAGCTGGTTTGCTGAAAGACGCCGTTTCTTCCAAGACGAAAGCAATTCTGCCCATTCATTTGTTTGGTCTGCCGGCACCGATGGACGACATCTTTCACTTTGCCGAACAACACGGGCTTCCTGTTATTGAAGATGCAGCCCAATGTTTAGGGGCCGAAGTGGAAATCGAAGGAACACGCAGAAAGGCAGGAACGGTTGGGAGGCTGGGCTGTACTTCATTTTTCCCCTCAAAAAATTTGGGTTGTTGGGGAGACGGCGGTGCGGTTTTCGTTAATTCGGATGATGAGCAACTTACACAAAAGATTCGGATGATTTTGAATCACGGACAACGCGATAAATACCTTCATGAAATTCTTGGTTTGAATTCGCGCTTGGACACCTTGCAGGCCGTCGTGTTGCGGCATGCTTTGAAGTATTTGAGAGATGCGAATGAAAAGCGGGTGGAAATCGCTATACGTTATCAAGAGGAGCTAAGAGAGATTTCCGAGATTGAATTGCCGCCTTTTCCTCATAATCCTCTTAACATTCCCAACGTTTTTACGATTAAGCTCAAGCCGCAGCTCAGGCAACAGTTAAAGAGCTTTTTGTGGGAGAAAGGAATTTCCACGCAAATTTATTACCCTTTGGCGATGCACTGGCAAAAAGCTTATCAATCTCGCATACGCAGCGGCTCCTCTCTTACCAATGCGGAGAAACTAACTCATTGTGTTTTGTCCTTGCCTCTCTTTCCTTCTATGGAGAAGGCCGAGCAAGATCGTGTAATTCTCGCATTAAATGAATTTTTCAGAAATCATGAATAAATATCAAGCTCATCCTACGGCGGTTATTGATGAAGGCGCTTTGATTGGAGAGGGCTGCACAATATGGCATTTTTGTCATATTTCCGGAGGCTCAAGTATTGGTAAAGGATGTACTTTAGGACAAAACGTTTATGTTGCGCCGAAAGTTAATATTGGGCAGCGCGTAAAAATCCAAAACAACGTGTCCCTTTTTACCGGCGTAATTGTTGAAGATGATGTCTTTTTAGGACCGTCTTGTGTCTTTACGAATATCTTGACACCTAGAAGCGAAGTCAACAGAAAGGACCAGTTTTTAAAAACTACGGTTAAAAAAGGAGCTTCTATCGGAGCAAATGCGGTCATTCTCTGCGGAAATGAAATTGGGAGATATGCAATGGTAGGAGCAGGTTCTGTCGTTACTAAATCGATCAAAGATTTTGAGTTGGTTGCCGGAAATCCTGCAGTTCATTTTGGTTGGGTAGGTCGGTATGGAGAGAAACTGCAGTTTGATTCAGACGGCTGGGCAGAATGTAAAAAGACCGGGAATCGTTATTTTCTTTCAGACGGCGAAGTAAAAGAGTACATAAGCTCCAAAGAAAAGTCAGTGAAGTAGTATGGATAAATTGACAAAATTAAAAATTGCAGTACTAGGCTGCGGGTACGTCGGACTTCCCTTAATTATCGAATTGTCTAAGCATTTTTCCGTTCTTGGTTTTGATATCGACCAATCCCGAATCAAAGAATTGAGGAGTTTCATTGATAGAAATGTCGATTATTCAGCGAAGGAAGTGAGAGAGGCCGAGGCAGTGTTCAGTTTTGATAAACAAAAACTGAAAGGATTCGACGTGTTCATTGTGGCCGTCCCGACTCCGGTACTGAACGATCGGCCAGATTTGTCTTGTTTAATCGACGCTGCTCAAACGGTTTCTTCATCACTATCTCCGGGTAATTGTGTGATTTTTGAATCTACGGTGTCCCCCGGTTGCACTCGCAATGTTTGTTTGCCAATTTTGGAAAAAGGATCGGGATTAAAGGCTGGTAAGGATTTTTTGTTGGCTTACTCTCCGGAAAGAATCAATCCCGGAGATCAAAGTCATGCCCTAAGTAAAGTTGCCAAGGTTGTTTCCGGTTTGGATGACAAAAGCCTTAAATTTGTATCTCGTTTGTACGAAAAGATCGTTCCGTCTATTCATGAAGCTGAATCGCTGGAGGTTGCGGAAGCTTCGAAGCTGCTCGAAAACATCCAAAGAGATGTCAATATCGCTCTTCTTAATGAACTTCAATTTTGTTTCGATGAGATGGGTATCCCAATGGATTCCGTTTTGAAATCTGCTTCTACAAAATGGAACTTCAATAATTATCATCCGGGTTTGGTAGGTGGCCATTGTGTCCCGGTGGATCCTTATTATTTAATCGATGAAGCTAGAAAGTTTTCGGCTAATCTTCCGTTAATTGCTCAGGCAAGAAAAACAAATGAAGAGGCGGTTGCCAATTTTTACAGGAAGATCTTAAATAAATTAAAGCGCCCTTACGCTTCAAGCTATGTTCTTATCAATGGATTATCTTTCAAACCGGAAGTGCCGGATATAAGAAATACTCAGGTTCCTTCTTTAAAAAGCATGTTGGAACAAAACGGGGTAAAAGTCGATATATATGATCCCAACGTGAAGCCAGAGGTTGCAAAGAACAGCTTTGGAATAGAGTTATTGAAAAAATTACCGGTATTTGATAATTACCATTTAATAGTCTCTCCTTATGACTTGTCAATTAAGAAAGGAGGAAGGTTCTGACCGGAGCTTTGTTGAATCTCTTTCAAGCATAATTTTTACATCACAGAGTAAGGCTTACAGTGTATGGAGGAGGGAGTTAAAAAGGTAAATTTTATCCTTGCTACCTTTTTAATTATTCTGGACTCGATTATTTAGCTATTGTTCTGAATTTCAGCTGAATGAAAAGCTGGAAATTCCGCTGTTTTCTTGTCTCTTCGTGATGCTTTCTTTCCATAATTCTCTTCTGGACTTTTGAATTAGGTCGCCTTGTCCTTCTGAGAGGTAACGAGCATCTGTCTGCTTTCTCCCTTTGGTTAGAGAATAAAGGGAATGGAAGGAGACACCCCCTAAACTAAAAGAATCTTTAACTCCTAAAATCTCCCTTAAAAAGGAACTGCTATTAACCCAATAGGCTTACCTAACGCAGAAGCTGTCTGCTCAACGCACTGTAACTATCTTGTCGATTACTTAGCTATTTACATATCTAATATTGGGGATTACACTTCTCTTGAGGTGAGCTTAAGAAATAGAACAAAGCTCTAATAATTCTCAAACCTACTCAAGGTTGAAATATGAAAATTCTGAAGGCTATTTCGATTTTGGTTGTTTTATCCGGGATCTCCTGTCTTACCTTCGCTGCTGATTCTCCTAAATATTTAGCCGATAGGCATGCCGCTAAACAAGTTCCCTGTGAAGCTTGTCATGGTAAAGGTACACCAAACGGTCAAATCCAAATGGATAACTGCCTCAAGTGTCACGGCGGCACATATGAGAAACTGGCAGCCCAGACTGATGGTGGAGATATCAACTATCACGATACGCATATGGGTCAAATAAATTGCATTGAATGTCATCAAGGTCACAAACCCTCTCGATTGGTTTGCGATCAGTGCCATGAGTTCAAAGCAAAAGTACCTTAAAAATATTCATTCTTAATTTCTCAAGGAGAATGTTATGCAGTTAAAAAGACGTACGCTTCTTTCCGGTTTGGCTGCTTCTGCGGCTGTTCCGTTTATGTCCGCTGCTCATGCTAAACAAGCAGGCGCCGGTACAAAATGGGATAAAGAGACCGATGTGCTCGTAATCGGCTACGGCGGAGCAGGTGCTTGCGCTGCAATTGAAGCTCATGATAAGGGCTCCAAAGTTCTAATCATTGAAAAAATGGCCCAGCCCGGCGGCAATACCGCTATTTCCTCTGGCGGTTTCATGGTTCCTCAGGACGGTCCTACAGCCTTAAAGTATCTGACAGCCACTTACGATCTGGCGAACTCTGAAAAAGATGATGAACTGCTGAACACCTTCTGCAAGGAAATCATGGGAGTCAAAGACTGGATGACCGGCCTCAAAGAAGGAACAGAACTTTGGGTTTACGGTCATGCCGGCTTCCAGAATCTTCCTGGCTGGGAAGTTATTGATAAATACAGAGTCCGCGGTAAGAAACGCTCCGGCGACTGCTTATTCGATCTTTATCGTTACGCAGTAGAAGAAAAGAGAAACATCCCTGTAATGCTCGAAACGCCTGCCGTTCAATTAATTCAGAAAGACGGACAGGTTGTCGGTGCAGTTGCCAAGAATAACGGCAAGAACATCAATATCAAAGCCAACAAGGCCGTGATTCTGACAACAGGCGGATATGAGTTCGATCCGGAATCTTTGAGAACCTATGCCCAAGGCGAAAACTATCACGCTTTAGGCAACCCCGGTAACACCGGGGACGGTCTGAGAATGGCTCAGTCCATGGGCGCAAGATTGTGGCATATGACTGCTTACTCTTGCCCGCTGGGAACCGAACTTCCGGGCTGCAAAGCCGCCCTGCAAGTGACGATGATGGCACCGTCATTTATCTGGGTGGACAAGAACGGCAAACGCTTTGCTGACGAATTCTCTCCGGACGGCCATACTCGTTGCTACGTAGTTAATCGCTTTGATCCGATCTCTCACAGCTATCCGTCTATTCCTTGCTGGCTCATTTTTGACGACAAGGCATTCAAACGCGGACCTGTCGTCGGCGGATCTTCTGGATACTCCATTAATAGAGAAGGTTACAAGTGGTCCAGAGACAATTCTCAGGAATTAGCAAACGGAGTTATTACCAAAGCTGAAAGCCTGGAAGAACTGGCTAAGAAGATCGGAGTCTCCGCAGAAAACTTGGTTGCTGCAGTTCAGAAATGGAATACGGATATCAAGGCTGGAAAAGATACTCAGTTTAATCGTCCGATCCAAAATCCCCATAAGAAAGTTGTTCACATCGAACAGAAAGCCGGTGCAGCTGTCTCCGCACCGCTGGACGAAACCGGACCTTACTATGCCATCAAACTTTATCCGACCCTCTTGAACACTCAGGGCGGTCCTAAGAAGAACGTGAATGGTCAGGTAATGGACGTCAACAACAATCCGATTCCTCGTTTGTATGCAGCAGGAGAATTGGGCTCTATGTGGGGCAACATCTACCAGGGCGCTTGCAACAACGCAGAATGCATTGTCTTCGGAAGATTAGCGGGTAGAGCCGCAGCAGCGGAAAAACCTTGGTCTTAATTAACTTCTAACTATTTAAGGAGACTGCCGGAACCAAAAATGTTTGAGCAGTCTCCTTTTTTTATATGGATTAAAACTATGATCTCGCGACGTGACACATTAAAGATCTCTCTAGCCCTTTCAGCAATGGGCCTTTCTGCCGCTCCGGCTTTTGCTTGGAGAACCGGCGAGCCTGAAGAAAAAATCTCTTGCGACATTCTCGTCATTGGTTCCGGCATTGCTGGCACCGTTGCAGCACTCCAAGCCGTAGAAGATGGAGCTAATGTCTTAATGATCGATAAAGCCTCAGAAAACCAAAGAGGCGGCAATTCAAGAGTTTGTCTTGGTTCATTTTTGATGCCGGAAAATAACTCTCCGGAGGCTAAGAAAGCTTTTATCGAGGATGTAAAGAAGAAATCCCTTGGCGGCGGAAGAATAGACCTATACGAAGTATTGGCAGATAACATCTTGGATTCTGTTCAGTGGGCTGAGTCCAATGGAGCAGCATTCGAACCTTGGCTTCAACAGGCACCATGGAACGTGGGAGTAAGAATCGCTTCTCCCGGTCAATACAGAGGAATGCCGAAATTATTGAAGACACTCTTTGATAAGTACATCGAGAAGGGCGGTAAAGTCTTATTCAAGACGAAGGCAAAGCAGCTTTTAGTTAATAAGAAAGGCGCTGTGGACGGTGCTATTTGCCAAACGGATAAAGGTCTTCTTCAAATTAACGCTAAAGCTGTCATCTTGGGAACCGGCGGATATTCCGCTAATAGAGAAATGTTAGAAGTCGCCCATCCGGGCGGAGCCAACATTCTCATTCGAGGAAACAAATTCATCACGGGTGACGGAATTCGTCTGGCTCAGGAAGTTGGTGCAGGAACTATGGGCATGGCAGGAGTTGAGTCTTTGCACCTTCCCGTTGTCTATAATAGTCCTCAGGGAAGAGGATCTCCTACGAGAGCGTTGCCTTACTGTTTAGGTATCAATGCCGAAGGAAAAAGATTCGTCGATGAATCCCTCGGTTATGCTTCTTTCGGTAAAGCCACTCTGCAGCAAACCAGTCAAAAGGTTGCACTGATTTTCGACGAGGCGATGCTTCAGAAAGAAAAGAGAATAGGAATGTCCGTTGAGTTATTCAAACGAGCAAAAGGAGGCCTGATTGAGGCAAACGGCTATGAGCAGCTCGCTAAAGAAATAGGAGTCCAGCCGGCTGTATTAAAAGAAACCTTAGAAAAATTCAACGCTTCCGTAAAGGATGGAAAGGCATTAACCGCCGAACCACCAAAGTCTAACTTGGCAGAAAAGATAAATCTCAACGGCAAGCTGTATGCTTTTTATCCGTTAACTCCGTCGATCACCATGGTGTACGGTGGTCTAATGATTAACAAAGATGCTCAAGTAGCAGAAGCGGATGGAACACCTATCAAAGGACTCTATGCTGCCGGAGAAACCGTGAACCTTTATTACCATGACTACCATGGTGGCGGCATCCTTTCACAGAGCTTGGTATTTGGAAGGATTGCCGCAAATCAAGCCGCTAAATATATCAAGCAATAACGCATTGAATCGTTAAAAACCCCAACCTCTCCTTTAAATAGAGGTTGGGGTTGAGTGTTTTGTCGCTTTAATTGTATTTACGGTTTTTGCTGCGACATCTTTCGGGTGTGATTGAATTTAGTCCGGTCAGGGCCTATTAACCCATCCTAAAACTAATAGCGTCAAGTTGTTAACTCGATCATCACCACACTATTTAGACAAAATATCCTTTACCGCGATCTTTGCAAAAGATGGAGGCACGAAGATGTTAACGCCGTGTCTCCCAAGCTCGGAGTTGGACACTTGACCGACGGCATAAAGACCGGGAATCACATTTCCATTCTTATCTAAGGCTTGAGATTTGGCATTAATGGCGATTCCTCCGAGTGTCGCATGAACAGATGGCTCTACTGCCACGCCGTAATAAGGAGGCTGATCCAACTTGCACTTAAACGTCTTGCGGCCAAATTCAGGATCTTTACCTTCCTTTGCGTATTTTCTGAATTTGATAACTGTTTCTTTAAGGCCTTTAGGATCGATACCGAGCTTATTTGCCAGACCTGGAATAGTGTCGTCCTTCACGACATAACCTTTTGCTACGTAATCTTGAAGAATAGCCAGCCGAGACACCGGCTTTTGATCGAAGATGAGATAAGCAATACCTGTGCCTTTTGAGGCTTTTAGCATAGCCATGGTCACGCCGGTTTTGTCATTATTGGTGGTATCGACAAATCTCTTGCCTTCTTGATTAACCATGACGCCGCCGCTGTTGAATCTTGCGGCAGTAAAGGAAATGTGAGTTCCATTCGCATTGTACGTAACAGGATTTAGAACTAAATCCTTCATTCTCGTTAAGTTGGCACCTACTTTCTGTGCCATGATATGTCCGTCGCCGGTCGTACCTGCACTATTTGTCGTCCCGAGATTAAGAACTTCTGGTGTGTATTGTTTTAAAAGTTCTTTTCCGGCTGAATAGCCTCCCGTCGCTAAAATCACATCATTGGCCCTGATGAGATAAGGTTTGCCATCCTTAGGTTGGACTTTCACGCCAACAATTTTCCCGTTTTCCTGGAGGAGTTCAGTAGCTCTATTATTTAATCGTACATCTGCATTTACTTTCTTTAATGCTTTAACAAAAGCCGGTGTAATTTCTAATCCGGGAGCACGACCGTCACTCGGAGCATGTGCAAACGGTTTGAACGTTCTCTTAAGATCGGCTCCGTTTTGAACTAATAACTCAAAAGCTTCTCTGGCTCCCGGTGCTACGGCCTTTGCCATTTCTGGATTGGTTTGAGGATAAGTTGAGAGATACTTCGCAAAGTCTTCTTCAGAAACGTCCTTATCTTTATTTTTATCTTGAATGCTTGTACCGCCGGCTTGGTAATAGGTCGACACAAAAGTTCCATTTCCACCGAGAACTCCTTGTTTTTCAAGGAGTATCACCTTTTTTCCGGCCTTACACAGGTCAATAGCAGCCATCATTCCGCCGGGACCGCCGCCGACAACCACTACATCGGTCGTTGTGTTTTCATAAGCTTTATCTTTTGCGGTACTTGTCTTTTTCGAAATAGCCTTGCTGCCCCCGGCTTTTAAGAATGCAACTTCAAGGGCAGATAAGGCTGCGTTGCTAGTGGCGGTAGCACCGGAAATAGCGTCAGCATTAATGTTCTGGGACTTGAGTACATCGGCTTTAATTTTATCTAATGCAGATCCTCCGACAGCTGGCGTTTCATTGTGGGTAAATTTAACATCAGCGATCTTGCCATTTTTAATAGAAAGATTGACTTTAATTGGTGAACCCCATACTCCTTTACTTTCTGCGTTGTATTCACCGTCTTTCAATTGTGCAGAAGCGGAGACTGAAAACAAAGTTGTTAGGACAATAAGCGAAATCTTGGTTAATCGATTTTTCATGGTTTCTCCTTGAAAGAAAAACAAATCCTTCATAAACAAGTTTAGTTATCGACCTACGCGCGTAGTTAGCGCGTTATGATTCCAAGAAAAAACGACATAAATTTAGAGAAATGATTCTGAGGAACCTCCTGACTTTTTTTGTGCTGTTTTACTCCTGTACTGTCTTTAGCAATGACATTACGCTTTACGCTACAGAATTCCTCCTTCCTTCAACTATTACGCCTGTTGCACAAAAAACGATTGATACGGTAAAAAAGGCAATTTATCCGAAACAGTTAAAAATAAGGGTGCTTCAGTCTATTGATGAAATCGATGAAGTTCTTCGTTCGAAAGAAGCCCCGATAGCCATTGTCGGTGCAACAACGTATTTACGTCATAGAAAGGACGGCATGCGAGATATTGCCACCCTAATATCAAACTTGCAGCCGGATCCGGATCACTCCGTTGGTGCCTTGTTAGTTGTCAAAAAAGACTCAAATATCAATTCGTTGAAGGAATTAAAGGGAAAGCGTTTGGGGGCAAACCATCCTGACGGCTTTCAGGGTTTGACAGTGGTATACAAGGAATTAGCGGATCAAGGTTACGCTTGGGACAAATTCTTTTCAGATGTTAAATTCTACGGACTGGATCCTTACAAAAGAATCGCGGCACTGCAACGGGGCGACGTTGATGCCATTACGTTAAATGCTTGTTTTTCAGAGAGGGAAGCCAAGAAGGGTAAGGATGTTCTTGCTGGGCTAAAGCCTATAAACGTCAAAGAGAATAAGAGTACGAACTGTCTCACCAGCACCTCTCTTTATCCCAGTTGGAGCTTTCTTGTTTCTCCTCATTTAGATACTCAAACTATCGTAAATATTGCTAATGCGCTTTATGCAATGCAGCCGACTAAAGATGGGGAAAGATGGACAATTGCTAGTGATTTTAGATCTGTGGATGAATTGTTCAAGACTCTTAAAAGAGGTCCTTATGCTTACTTGAACGAATGGACTGCAGAGAGGGTTTGGAAAGAACACGGAAATTCTATTCTCCTATTAACAATTCTTTTCTTCGTCTTTATTTGGCATTATTTTCGTACTCGCTATCTTGTTACAGTTAGAACAGCCCAGCTGAGAAAATCGCTCGTTGAACAAAAGAAGCTTTTGCGCTTTAACAATCAGCTTCGCGACCGGTACGATACTTCTCGGAGGGCTTTAATTGTTTCACAGCTATCAAGCCTTTTTGCCCATGAGTTAAGCCAACCGCTTTCTGGAATATTGCTTTACTTAAGATCTCTTAAAAGACTCTTGAATCAAAATAAATTGCAGGAAGGACAAATAAATGAAGCATTAGAGCAGGCAACGGAAAGGGCAAAGAAAGCTCATGAGTTGGTGCAGTTAGTCCGAAGCTACGCTAAATCAGATCGAAAAAAATTCGAAAAGATGGATGCAGTTGAGGTTTTAGTTTCAGTTCTTGAAAATTTGAAAAAATCCGGAGAATTAGACGATATCGGAATTCAGTTGGATACCTCTTCGTCAGAAAAGGCTGAAATTGAAGGGCATCGGCTGGAGTTGGAAATTGTATTCACAAATATTTTGAATAACAGCGTTAAAGCCATTAAAAATATCAAGAAACCTGAGATTCGAATATCCGTGACCCAAGATTCAAAAGGTCGCTGCATTATCTCCTTTGCAGATAATGGACCAGGGCTATCGGAGCAAGCGTTAGAGAATCTCCGAATGACGACACCATTAGCTTCCTCAACCGGCTTGGGGCTAGGACTGACAATTGCCAAAGGAATTGTTGAAGAGCATCGCGGCAAGATTTCATTTTCTCTCTCTCAATCTGGTTCCTTGATCGTAAAGATAATTCTTCCTCTTTTATCGTTGGGTGAGGATACGCAAAATGAGTAAAGAAAATTGCCGAATTTGGATTGTCGACGACAATGAAGAATTTCTTAGCGATTTGGCTTTTGCCCTAAGACTTGAGGGATGGAACGTGAGCTCCTATGATGACCCAATAAAATTCCTTGAGGAACTTAATTTTGATAGTCCCGGCTGCATTATCTTAGATGTTCGAATGCCTCTTCTTTCGGGAGACGAAGTCCAAGAGCATCTGTTATCTAAGAATTGTCCCCTTCCGGTAATTTTTCTTACCGGGCATGGTGACTTGAATCTTGCCATACATACGTTTCGCCGTGGAGCATTTGATTTCATACAGAAGCCGTTCGATCCCGATTATTTATTGGCAACCATAGAAAAAGCCGTAACTACTCGAGAACCAGGCTTTAATGAATGGAAAACAGAAGGGCCAAAAGAGAAATTTGAGAAGCTTACATACCGGCAAAAACAAGTGCTCACAGATATTTCTAAGGGGGTGCCATCAAGATTTATAGCGGATCATCTAAATATCAGTATTAGAACAGTTGAACGCCATAGGCAAAATGGAATGCGGATATGTGGGGTTAAAAGTACCCAGGAACTCATTGACTTTCTAAGAAAAGTCAAAACCTTGTGAACAAACAACGACTAGGATCAATTTAAAAGAAATCCGAGCGCCTCATTCTAGTTTGATGAGTTAGAGAAATCGCTTTATGTAACCTTCAGCACGCTTTGCTATCGTTCCTCAGCTCAAGGGAAACAAACAACCAACGTAGGAATGGTCACTCTTCTGAAGACAACGTTGCTACAGACCGAATCCTGATGAATTTAGGTCAAAAATGAAAAAGTCAGACTCCTCTGAGCCACCCGACAAGGTAAGGAACTAACAAATTGTCGAATACTGACTAACCACAACTGAGAAACAAGCAAATTATCCCGTTTTCAATACCTGAGCTAGCTTAAAAAGCCTCATGAGCCCCCGTGGGTTCTCTTTTTTTCGCTAAAAATATTTCTCTAAACTTATGTATTATTTGTAGTATAATAAGTCTGTGATTAGCCTAGGAGGAGCTATGCACTACAGACTTGGATTTAGTTCAAAACTGGAAAACTCCAGCGTCTACATTGAGTGCTCCGTTCGGAAACCCGGAGTCAATCATCCGATTCGTGAGATCGTTAAGCGGTTTGGCAAAAAGAAGGATCTATTGGCTCAAGATCCTCTTGCTCTGGAGAAGATTCAGCGGGAAGTCGATGAAATGAATCGGAACTGCAAAGGCAGACAGCTGGTCTCGTCCCCCTCATCTTTGAAAAGTCTTAGTTCCGATTTATCCACGCTATTAGAAAGCCAAAGTTTAGATAAACAGGCCGTTTTTGAAACCCGAAGTGTACCCGGCGCATCTCAAGGAACAAGAATTTCCGTTTCGCGGAACAACTTTGATATGTTCCGAATATCGGTGCAGACCAGTCTTAAAAATTAGTTCTACGTTCCAGGAAATAAGATTTAAAAATCAAGGCTTCATGACAACAGTTTCTTTATTAAATCTCATTCATTGAAGAAAACTCTGTTCCTCGGAAAGACGGTCCCCGAACCTCGAAACATCGAATACGAAAAACGACCCACTTCTTCCCCTTTTTTAAAGTTTTGAAATTCGTTGCTGTAACAAAAGAGACCAGTCTTCTGATTTTGGTCTTTAGTTTTTGCTTCCCATTGAATTTAAATAATAATTTCGTATTTGTTATTTTTAACTTTATCTCGTTATTTTTAGCGTTTTACCTTTTTATTTTCGATCATCCCCTCTGTTAGAAAGTGAAACTCAGACAGTCTTGGAAATTCTTTTGACAGGCTTTTGTTCCGTAAGAGACTTTTGGGGAACCGCGGAACAAAATCAAAGAAAGCCAATATTGGACTAAAGACGAGCCGCCCTCATTCCGAGGAGTATTTTTAGGTTAAATTATTAATTTTATTTTGTATAACCCCGTTCCGAGGTACGGTTAGCCAGTTTCCGCAGAACAGTAATCGAAACTCTCAATATCGCTTGTTCCGATTGTTTATCCCCCGCTTCTCCATCTAAGATATTAAAGCAGCATCGTTCAATATTTATTGTTAATCAAATAGTTGGAGGATGTATGGATAGAAAGGCTATCGTTCAGGGGCTTTATAAAAAGCTCAAAATCCGAGAGATCGCTACCCTCTCAAAATGCGGTCTTGCAACAGTTCAAAGGACCAAAGACTATCTTCAAAACCACAATATCCCTCTTGAAGAAGCCATTGAATTTACAGAGTCTCAGCTGCAAGCACTGTTCGATCAACCTCACCGGAAACCTGATGTCTTTGTCGAGGAAGACTTTGCAGAGGTCTTCCGCAAGGTCAATCGTGTGAAGCTGAGGATGTCATTAAAGGATTGTTGGTATCAATACAAGAAATCTCACGAACAAAGCAGTCTTGAAGTAATGGGGTACAAGACTTACTGCAAGCGTTATGGAGAGTTCAAGGAAAAACTCGACGAAGAGGCAAAATTCCAAGAATGCGGACGCCGCCAGTGGCTGCCGGGACAGGCGGTTATGGTTGATTACAGTGGAGACGGACTGCCTGCGCTCATCGGCAGCGAGCACGTCGAACTTCAAATCTTTGTGGCCGTGCTTCCTTACTCGGGCTATACCTTCGCGTACGCAACTCCTGATCAAACCAGAAAAAGCTGGCTTCATTCAATCAGGGAAATGATGACGTCTCTCCAGGGAGCAACGAAATATCTAATTCTGGACAACAGCACTACCTGTGTCTGCCAGGCAAGTAAAGTCTGGCCAAAATACGCAAAGGAATTTGAACACGTATGCCGCTATTACGGAACGATCCCTTATGCCGGAGAGCCCCATGTTCCTTTGTCAAAACCTCATGTGGAACGAGCCGTCGGGCTTGTTCAGGAAAAAATTCTCTCGCAGCTCATTGATGAAAGACCGGCCGCATCAATTAAGGAGGCAAATGAGCGCTTGGCCGAAAAGGTCAGAGTATTTAACGATCGTCCCCTAGAGATCGATCCGAGTCTGACACGACGCACCTTATTTGAAAGCAAAGAAAGAGAGTTTTTAAAACAGATCCCGGCAATCCCCTGGGGCGAGGACATTGAAGTTAAGCGATTAAAAGTTCAAAAAGGAGGAACCGTAAGGTACAACCAACGCCGCTACCGGGTGAATTATCGATACGTTGGAGAGTACGTTAATGTGGTGGCCTGCGAGAGCGACCAAACTATCCGTATCTTCACGGACAAGAAATGGAGCCTCATCGGAGAACTTCCTCTCAAGGACGGCACCAACCTGACCATCGAGGATCTTGAGAAGCAAAGTTCCGGCTCAAGATTTATGCAATTGAAAGCGGCAGAATTAATAGGAAATATACGTAAAGCCGGTTCAAACTCTCAGGCACTGTATATGCAGCTGGCGGGAATGGCAGATGAATTAGCCGGTGCCCGATATGCCAGATTTATCAATAAACGCTTCTCTGAATTAGGAGCAGAACCGTTCGAAAAAATCCTGGAAGAATCTCGCGATCTGGGAGCGGGTTGGGATTTAGAAGAACTAAAAGACAAACTCACAAACGCCGGCAAGAAAGAAATCGTCAGTATCCGCCGGAGAGCCGGCCAAGTGCTTCAACGCGAACAAAGAGCTGACCGAAATCTCAGGGGTGCCGAACACTATGAATCAATCTTGAGGGAAAGAAAAGTGGAGAGCTAACGTTATGGAAAAACTAAAAGAAAATGCCGCCTTGTCCGGTTCATGCTCTAGCGGAGTTGCGCCCTCTCAGGAGCAGATGAACAGAGAAGCGGCTAATGGAGATAGTCTGCTCCGAATGACGGTAACAAGCAAGATAGAAGAAACGATCATGGATCTCCTTAGAGAGTACAGACTGAATGCCTTTGCCCAGCAGCTCCACGAGCAGCTCATTGATCCGTCTTGGTCGTCTCAACCGTTCTTAAGACGCCTTCTTGTCTGCTTGGAGGCAGAACGTGTGGTTCGAAAGGAACGCGGTGCGGAAAAAAGATTTAAGATCGCCGGCCTTACTAGAGGAGCTTATAGCTTAAGGCAATTCGACTTTGCGCCCGGACGAGGAATCTCCCGTCAAACCCTTGAGGAAATCATTGAATGCCGATGGATCGCTAAGAGAGTACCTCACCAAAGACGAGACAGCCGCCGCAACGGTAAATCAATTGCGATCACGGGTGCCACAGGTTGCGGAAAAAGCTTCCTTGCGATGGTTATTAGTTCCGAGGCAATCGAAAGGGGTTTTAATGTGAAGTACTGGAGTCTGAGTGAGTTGGTAGAAAGACTATCGAAGGCGGAGAAAAAATCTGAGACGCTAAAGAAGATCAATGAAGCGGATTTGCTCACCATCGATGACTTCGGTCTGGGGACCCTAACTGCTCAGGAACAAAGCCTCGTCTATGAAATTATTAAAAGTCGTGCTGATAATTTGTCCACGATCATAGTCAGTCAAAGACCATGCGCTGACTGGTATGAGTGGCTGGGTGGAAAATACATCGCTGATGGAGTCGCCGACAGAATAATTAATTTCTATTATTTAATAGAGTTAAAAGGGGAATCGCGGCGAGCGCTAGCACGGAAACAGGCTAAAGAAGCGGCTGAATTGTAAAGCTAGACGGTCTCTCGAAATAAGGGGCTGGCCCGGGAGACCAAATTTAAAAAATCGTAACCTGTTCCGCGGAACAGGGAATGTTGTTCCAAGACCGTATCCTGCGACACAAGAAGAAAAACTCGGCTTTGTCGTTGCCCAAAAGGTCAACGCACAGCAGGAAAAGTTCGAAAAAGAGATGCTCGACCTCGCCGGATATCGGAATTACGTTGTCGATGACTCAGGCACGTTCCGAGTCTCGTCCAAAGACGGTGTTGATAAAGACAAAGCCCGCTTCAAAGTCTGCGACCATATTAAGAAGTTTTATGTTGAAACAGAGGAGACAACTAAAAGCGGAAATCCAAAGAAAGAGCAGCGTTCCATCAAATGCAGAATCGTCTATACATTTAGCCCAACTCGCCGGGAAAGGGAATTAAAGGATCTGGAAATGCAGATCTCAAAGGCAGCCAAGGCAGTCTCCGAGGGGTACCTGACCGGCAATCCGTACAAAAGCGGATGGCGCGCTTTACTTCAAACCAATAAAGAGGCAGCCCGGACACCTGAGGAAAAAGAGCAATATCGGGCCGTCGGACTAAAACAAGACATTATCGAAGAGCGACGAAGAAACGCCGGTTATGCGGCACTTGTCTTCTCTCATCCCAAAGGCGGGAATGCCGTTGCGCTTACCGACGAAGAAGTTCTGACGACATACCATCGTCTGGTAGGAATTGAAGACTGCTTCCGAGTAATGAAAAGTTCCTTCAGCATCCGTCCGGTTCACGTTCGTCTTAAAGAACATATCGTTGCTCACTGCTACCTGTGTGTTCTGTCCCTGATGCTTATGAGACTGGTTCAGGAAAAACTTGAAGCTAAAAAATACACTTGCTCTGCTGAAAAAATAACCCATGCCCTGGCTCAAGCTCTGGTGCTTCCAACTCCGTCCTCTGACGGAACGCCTCAGATGTGGCTGAATATGGGTCTGGATCCGCAGTTCTATAGACCGGAGTTCACCGGAAAGAAAAAAGCCCATCTTAGCCAGAATGCTCTGGAAGACCATGAGTCTGTCTGGCGCACCTACGAGAAGCATAGAGACGAGACTCCGTTTGCTGTCGACCAAATTCTAGAAGCTGTTGGGTTAAATAAGCTGCCTCTGTACGCTTCAATGGGTGAAATCAAACGAATCCTTGGAATCCACACCGTGGCAGAAGAAAATATGCTGGCTCCTGAGTATCTAAAGAGTTATCGACGTGTAGTAAGCGAGAACTTGAGGAATTAACACGGAAAGAAAAAAAATGAAAATCAGCTACAAGCCCCGTCTATCGGGGCTTTGCTCAATATATGGGGCTAAACACAGGTAAAAGATGAACTTGTATGAGTACCTAACCGCGGATTCAATTGGTTATAAGACGTTCTACTAGATGGAAGTGAAACTGCAAAACCCATTGAATTGGCAGGTTTATAGGTCTTTTTGAGAAAAGGAAAGATTTTTAGCGCACCTAAGGCTGGCGGAAGAGGTGGGATTCGAACCCACGGATGAGGATCACTCATCGACAGTTTTCAAGACTGCTGCATTCAACCGCTCTGCCACCCTTCCGAAAGAGAATTGAATTATACGCAATTTCCCAAAACTGGCAAATCGCTCAAAAAATGAATGACAGCAACGCTTACTCCCTCCTCCCTCACTCAAGTTTCTCATCTTTTGTTAATCAAGACTGTACCGAATCGGAACCTGGATCTTCATCCCAGCATTAGGAACATTAAAAGCCGTCCCGATGATTCGATTGCTTAACTCCTGAGAGGCTGAGTCCAAGGGACCGTTGCCCGATTTCTTAATGACTGAGGCGCCGGTAACTTTACCGCTTGAGTCGACCGTAAATTCCACTAAAACGACGCCTTCCATTCCCGCCCTTCTCGCTGCTTTCGGATAACGCTTGTGTTTTTCAACCAAACTCACAAGCATTGCAGTGATGCTTTTCCTTTTAGGTGCCTGCTCTGCAGCAGCATGCGAGGCCGCCTTCGCTTCAGCAGATTCAGAAGCTTTTTGAAGCGCGGGTTCTCCCTTTTCTGCCTTGGGTTCTTTTGGCTTCTTAGCCGGTTTCGGCTTCTCTAAAGCTTTAGGCTTAGGTTTCTCCGGGTCAGCCTTCTTCGGTTTGGACTGCTCAGCGGGTACGGGCGCCGGAGGTACCGGTTTTGCTTCAGATTCAGGAAGCTTTTCTTCTACAACCTTTTCAGGTTCGACTTTAAATTCCGATTCATCTGTGAGAAGTTTTTTAGGTTCTTCGATGACCGGTTGTGGCTGAGGTTCCGGCCGGACTTCCGGTGCTTCTTCCGGTTGAATATCCTGAATCTGAGAAAAACTCAGTTCTATCGTCCGCGGCTGCTGAGAAGGCTGCGGAGCATCTGTTTTAATCGTGCAGGCTGCCCAAGCAAACGCGCAGGCAAAGGCAGCCAAAGCAGCTTTGGAAAGCCGTTTGGCCTTGAGTAATTCATTGTCTTTGCGTTTAGGACTAAACATCTTAATTCTTAGGTGCTGCTTTAGTACTGATCACAAAACGGCCTTCTCTATTGACTTTCGCCAAGTCAGCCAAATAAACAAAAGCTTCGAACGGAGCCTTCTCATCTACCATCAGGTTGAGCGTGCCTTCCGGATGTTCGGACAAGAAACGGGAAAGCTCTTCTTTAGGAATTTCCTGATCGTTAAAGAAATACTTTCCGTCGGACTTCACGCTGATGACGAGTTCCGCCGTCTTTTTCTTGACCTCGGAGTTCTGGGCCGCAGGCAATACGACATCCAGCACGGGTTTGCTGAACGTCATGGTCATCACAAAAAAGATGACCAACATGAAAATCACGTCAATGAGCGGCGTCAAATCCACCCGGGGCTCTTCTTCGAGTTCGTCAAACATATCTATCTCTTAAATCTCAGGCTGCTTTTTGCTCGTCTTCTTCCATCTTCTGGGCGCAGCGGCAAGGTTCTCGGCGGATATTTAAAGCTCTATAGCTGTATTCCACGGCCTCGATTCGAAGCTCTTTAACTTTGAGCATCAGGTAGTAATAAGCCATCAGCGCCGGAATCGCGACCACCAAACCCATCACAGTTGTGATGAGGGCTGTCCAAATACCGCCCGCGAGCATCGTGGGATCAGGAGAAACGTTCTCGGAAATAGTGCGGAAAACCGTCACCATACCGATAACCGTACCCAAAAGGCCCAGCAGCGGAGAAACGGCGGAAATTAACTTGAGCCAAGTCAGCGCATTGTTCACTGGCTTGAAATGCTTGTGGAACAAGTAAGCTACTTCCGCACGAATGTCGTCGGAGTGAGCGCCGTGCGTCATGACTATATCGCGCACGATGCATTCCAAAGGATTTGTGCTCTCTCCGAAGTAACGACGAATGCGCTCCGGTATCGCCTGGTCCATCCCGTGGAAATGCTTTTTAAATTTAGAGAGCACGCCTCTCAAATAAAGAAAATTCCAAACGGTAATGTAAAGAGCAAATACTCCGATAATTACCAGCGCAATACCGGCGCATCCGATCTGGTTGTAAATCTCTTTAATGTCCATGTTTATTTGTCATTACGGAAGTTTTTAAGAAGCTCTAAGGCCCAAGCTCCGGCTTGAGCCCGATCTTCGGCTGTCGGGTGCTTGGCGGCTTCATCCAATCTGGCCTGACGCTCCGGCGTCATCGGTTTTGCGCCGGGCATCTTGGCCATAGCGGCTAAGATCTTAGGGTCGATCTTTCCCTGCCAAACACGAAGACCCTTGAAGTTTTCGCATGGGAAAAGACCTGCTACCTTGTTAACCCAAGCCTGTCCGCGTTCGCTGTTGGGATCTCCGCCCATCGTTCCGAAGTACGCAATCGGTTTGGTCTTAGCCTCTTTCTGGAATGCCTGCCATACTTCATCCGGTGTACCTTTGTCGCACCAGAAACCGGCGAAGATAAAGTCGTAATTCTGAGAATTGACGTCGGTCGGCAGTTTTTTGAGATCGGCGCCGGGAATTGCCGAAGCAATTGCGCGGGCAATAATCTCAGTGTTTCCGGTAACGGTGGCGTATGCAACTAAAACTTTCATTCTCTTCCTCTCATTAAGCTTTGTACTTCTGCTGGAGGGCAAGGAATTTTTCTTTGGCGCTTTCAATTAACTTGTGTTTTTCGCGACCGACGTACATGGAGTAAGCAACTTCGCCGGAAGTTGTAAAGAAAGCGGCGAAGTGGCTTTCACGGCCCAAGAACGGCATAGTCACAAAGCCGATCTCGGAAATGTCGCCGTACTTAAAGTGACCTTGAAGCGGGCTCTTGCCTCCCATCAGATTGTAGTAGCCCATGGCTGCTTTACCCGTCACGAGTTTGGTCTCAACCTCGATGACGTTGCCGTGAGCAGTCACAATGAAAGTGATTTTTTCCCATTCGGCGATCGAGGCCCAAACGCTTTCAAAATCGGAGCCCGGAGCAAAGGTGGCAGAACCTTCGGGAAGAAGGTGTGCGGCTTCCTGAGCGGTCACGGAGAGTGCCTGAGCAATCGTCTCCAGTGTGACGGGACGGCCGCCGTTTAAAAGTTCATTAATTTTGTTCTGCTGTTCAACGATTGTTGTCATAGGTTTTCCGATCTAATTTATTGAAGAGTTGCTGAAAGATTTGTTTTTTGAAGCGGGAGTCGGATCGCGCTGTCGCACACCATGTCCACGAGCTCCAAATCATGAGTGATGACAAGAACGGCTTTGCCTTCGTCAGAAAGCTGTCGTAAGGCTCCGGCAATTCGATGAAGATTTGCTCCGTCTAAGCCGCTTGTCGGTTCATCCAAAATAATCACGTCCGGTTTTTTGGCAAACGCGCAGGCAATCACGAGCCTTTGCTGCTGCCCGCCGGAAAGTGAATGAGGATGACGATCTCTGAGTTCTGTCAGGTCAAAAAGCTGCATCAGCTCCTCGGCGGCTTGCTTGCCGCCGCGGCAACCGGCCGCTTCCAGACTGGTCAGAAGTTCATCAAAAACCGTCCGCATGTACAGCTGGTGGTCTGCATTCTGCAGAACCACCGCGATATGCTTAAGGCATTCCTGAGGTTTGACCTTCTTGCCTCTTATTTCTAGTGTCCCTTGGGTTGGTTTATTTAAACCTGTGAGAATCCGGGCCAAAGTCGTTTTGCCGGTACCGTTCGGGCCGAAAAGCCCTGTTATACCTTTGCGCAGTTCCAGGTCGGTGCCGTTAAAAATCTTCGGCTTTCTCGGGTAAGCAAACGAAAGATCCGAGACCTTCATTACGGTTTCTTTGCCCTCGGACAACGACGGAAGTTCGTGTCTTTTATCTTCAACATCGACTTTTCTTAATCCGTAGCGTTCTCGGACTTCGTCGCTGAGATCATCAAAAATGCCCTCCTGGACGATTCTTCCTTTTTCCATCACGCAGACGCGGTCAGCAACGTCTTTTAACCAGTACAAGCGATGGTCGACAATCAGGACAGCAACGCCCTTCTCTTTTAACCGCAGAATCTCCTCGGCCAAATCCATCGTAGATTCCGGATCGAGGTTTCCTGTCGGTTCATCCAGAATCAAGACCTGCAGCGGTTCCATCATCAGGGAAGCCAAGCCGACTTTCTGTTTTTGTCCCTGAGAAAGTTCATGGATCGTATTCTTTAAAACGGAATTCAAGCCGAAGCGCTGAGAAGTCTTCGCGATGAGATCACGGATCTTATCGGGATGCATACCTCTGGACTCAGGTTTAAATGCCATTTCCTCTTCCACACCGAGCGCAAAGAACTGGCTCTCCGGATTCTGAAAGAGTGTGCCAACCCGGCTGCTGATCTCGTGCAGTTTCAGCGTTTGATTGTTTTGGCCTGCGACGCGAACGGTTCCTTTAAGTTCGCCTCCGAAATAATGCGGGCAAAGACCGTTGATCAGGCGAATTAAGGTGGATTTACCGCAGCCGGATACGCCAGTGCAAAGTACGGCTTCGCCGGGACGAACGGTCAAAGAAATATCTTCGAGCGCGTTTCTGTCGGAAAACGGATAACGATAAGTGACGTTTTTCAGTTCAATCATCTCATTGCCGCCTTAATGTCGGTAGGAAAGTAAATTTGAAGTAAAACCGCTCCCGTGCAGATTAAGAGGACAAGGCTAATGGCTGCGATGTCATGCTTCCCGAATCTCCTTCTGTGCATAGAACCCGAATTACTCCCGGCATGAAGACCTTTGAGTTCAGCTGCAATGCCCAACTCGTCACTGGTTTTGAGCGCTCTGAAGAGAAGCGGCGTAAACAAAAGACGCGTCGTACGAATCGGATGAATCGTGCACTGCCACGGATTGATCTTGAAACCTCTTATCTTCAAAGACTCCCAGATCTGCTTCACATCGCCGGCAAACGTCGGAATAAAACGAATAATCACAGCGGCCGGAAGATAAATAATGAACGGGAGCTTCAGCTGCTGAAGGCCGTTCAAGATGTTCTGCAGTCTTCCTGTAAAGGCCATCGGCAGAATTGTGTTCATCACTGTCAGGGCTCTCAGGAACGGAATGCACAAAGAGCCGAGTTCCAAACTTTTTCCCATAGAAGGAATGAACAGTGCCAAGATAGAAGCAAATCCGACGGACAGCGCCATCATAAGGAGCGCTACGGCATAGCTCACAAAAATCAGTTTGTAGCGGCCGAGTGCAAACAGATAAAGCAGTGATGTTGTAAAAAGCAGCAGCTGTGAATTCAGTGAAGAAAGTGCAATCGTCATCACTGCCGCCAAGGCGGCAATGAACATTTTGCTGCGAACATCCAGCCGCGTTAAAACATCGAACTTAGAAGCGGACGATGCCTGCATGTCTTAATTCCTTCATAGAACGGTAACCGGTGTAAAGACCGATCAAAGAACCGGCATAACCGATCAGGACAATCGGCAGAACTACTGCCATCAGGGCCGGAGATTCGCGCATCATGAGATAGGAAACGGCGAGCGACAATCCTTTGGAGAGGAAGTCAAAGCAGCCGACGCCCCAGAAAACAGCGCCTTTCCAGCCAAGGCTTTTAACAAACTTCATCACTGCTTCGGAGACTAAAGCGGCTGCCAGCATGGGCGGAATGAGTGTGACATTTCCGCCCAAGAGCAGGAAGTTCACCAGCGCGCTCACGATAACAAAGAGGCTCAGCGTTCCCGGCTGTCTCACTTTGTAAAGCATGATCACCAGCAGTGTGGTGAAAACCACATTTTTAAGCAGAAGACTGACAGGATTCATTCCTCCGCCCACCATAGCGATTAAAACCGTGGAGAGTTTTGCGGTCGCGGCAAAAACTCCGATCACCACGAGGTCACGAGCACCCCAGCGGTCACCGAACCTTCTGAGCCAAGAGCGGCTTTCTTTTCTCTCCAATGTCATTTCCGTCATGTTGTTTTCCGTTGAAATGAATCCTTATTACCGCTTAATACTTCGCGCTCAGCTTGAAGTTGAAATGGCGTCCGGGTTCGTAGATCGAATCGCCGTACGAATAAAGCTGGTTCGTAATGTTGATGGCCTCAGCGCTTACCATGTAACGCTTCTGCGGACCGAAGTGATAAGTGGTCGCAAAGTTAAGCGTTGTATAACCGGCAACGCGGGTCGTCTCATTAGCAGATGTCGAATAAGACTTAGATGCCGTCTTGCTTCTGAGATACGTATCCGTATTCCAGCGGCCGTTAAAGACTTCGAACTCTGTCTTCACGCCGTAGCGGGCCGTAAACCCGGCAACTCCGGAATCATAGGTTGAGACGCCGTTGCCCCATTCGGTCTTTCTGCGCAGCCAAGTCATGCTGGCATAGGGGAAGAAGTGGTCCGTCGGCTTAAAGTTGACGGAAAGTTCGGCACCGAAGGTTTTAGCCTTATCTGCGTTCACGTACCTATATTCTCTGGAGTTGAAATGCTCAGTAGAGATGTAGTCATCCGCAAGGTTATAGAAGAGAGCAAAGTCTGCTTCTACTGCTCTTCCGGCATAACGTGCTCCAACTTCAAAGTTGTTGGACTTCTCCGGTTTGAGACTGGAGTTCCCGTAGATAGTACCCCCGCCCATATTATTGATCAGGTATTTTTCCTGAAGGTTAGGAACACGGAAGCCCTGAGACCATCCTGCTCTTAAAGAAGTATCTGGCAATCCTGTCCAATTCAGGCTCAAGTTAAAGACAGGACGGCTGTTTTTATCACTTCCGACTTGACCAACCTTATCATCCGGCGCATTGTTGTACTTCGTGCCTGGAGCATATCCGTTTTTAACACCAACCGCTTTACTCAGCTTGGAATCTACCCACGTGTACCGAACGCCGTAATTCAGAGTGAAGTCCTGCGGCAGAGAAGTTTCCATCGACGCAAAAATCGCATTGGTTGTTTCTTTGCCCTTTACATAACGGTTTGTCACGGTATTGAGCATCGGCGCCATAGTTGTCTTGGCCAAGGTATCAGCTTCCAACTGATCCTGAACAAACTCGTAACCGGTAATCAGGAAATTCGATTCTCCCAGCTGCCAGTCAGCCTGAAGACTTGTTCCATAAGTTTTAATGCGATTGTCTGCAAGAGAGTCCGTTACGACTTTCATGCGTCCATTAGGCTGAGAAACATAATTTCTCATGTTCTTATGGTTCTTCTGCCAATAGCCGTCCCAACGCAGACGGGTCAGGTATTCGTTAAGGTTCTTGCCTTCTGCAAAGAGTGCAACCTTGTCTCGCTTCCACTTCGGAATGCGAACAAAGAACTCGCTGTTCGGGTCTTGTTCGTATTCCCAGCTAGAGGAATTGATGTCGCTGTCAAAAGTATCCGCACGCAGACCGGCAGTGAAATGCTCATTGAAGTCGTAGCTCAAGAAAGCAGAAGCATTCTTCTGACGGAAGTCTGTACCTTTCTGGTATCCGAGCGGAGTCTTGATGTTTCCGTGGCTCTGATAACCGGCGTCCAAATGGTAATTTAAACCTTTGTAGGTCCCGCCAAGAGAAATAGTTTCCGCCCAGCCGTGCCCGGCGCCGTTCCAGGCCACAGAACCCTCAGCTTCAAAAGGTTTCTTAGAACCCTTCTTCGTGATGATGTTCACCACGCCACCCAGAGCATCCGAACCGTAAAGCACGGAAGCCGGCCCTTTGATCACTTCAATGCGCTCAATAGAACTCGGATCGATCAGAATCGAGGCGCCGGACATGGATTTCTGTTCGGAAATCTTCTGGCCATCAATAAGAGTCAGGGTTCTGAAGGTATCCTCTCCGCGGATGGAAACGCGCTTTAAGCCCTGAGAACCGGCGTTATTGACCATGACGCCCGGAATGTCTTCCAGGAGCTCGCCTACGTTGCGGGCGGCAGATTCCTGGATTTCCTGGTTAGTCACAACCGTCACAGCCATTGGAACTTCGAGAAGCTGCTGTTCCACGCGGCCGGCGGTTACCGTCACTTCAGAAGTCTGAACAGTTTCTTCGGCCTGAAGTGCGAGCGAGCAAAAAGTCAATGCGGCTGCAGCCGTCAATTTGAAAGTAAGATTAGTGGTCATTTTGTCTGAGATTTGAAGTAGTCGAGGATGTGCTGAGTCATGCGGCCCTGCCAGAATTGACCGGGAACCGTCAGTTCAAAACGGTTTCCGACGGGTGCCAGGAGCCCTGCTTCAGTCCAGTTGTCGATCAATGGATTCCACAAAGTTGCAAACTTCTCAGAAAACTCGTGAGCCAGTCGGGAAGGGTTAAAGAAATTCAATTCAAGCTGCTCAGCGACCGCACGTCCCAGTTCCCAGAACAGAGGCGGTTTGGTCATCATGGCAATTGGTTTGACACCGCTTTCGACAGCCTTGGCCCAAGCATCCGGCTGACGGTGCTGCATGAAGCCGTAACCGCTTAAGTTGCCGCCGGCGCCGGGACCGAAAGCTAAACAATCGGTACGGGTCTTTGCATAGTAGTTATAAAAATTTCGTTCACGGGTGTTTGAAGCCCAATGGGAGATGGAAAGGCGCTTCCAGCCTGCTTCATGCATACTTTGCACGGCTTCCTGGAACATCGCAGCGCGAAGTTCATGATCCGGTCCGGGAGGAAGTTTGCCGTTCTGAATATATTTATAAAGAGGAGACTTCTCAAACACGCGGAGCTGGTAGCAGTCGATACCGTCAAGGTTGAGTTCTCGGCCTATCCGTAAGTCTTCTTTCCAAGTTTCCAAGGTCTGGAACGGAAAGCCGTAAATCAAATCAATCACGACAGCCGCCTGATCATAGCTCATCAGTTTCTCGAGCTGGCGAATCAAGGTTTCCTTATCTGAGCGGCGGCCGACAGCCTGACGAATCTTCGTATCAAAACTCTGGACCCCCAAAGAGAAACGGTTGGCGCCCCCGGCCAAAGCGGCTTCCATTTTGTCGGTTCCAAAACCGGACAAACGCCCTTCATAAGTGATTTCGCAGTCATTGGCGAGCGGAAGATAGCGGCGAACGGCTTTGATGATTCTTTCAATATCACAAGCTTCCAAAGCAGTAGGCGTACCGCCGCCGAAATATACAGCGTGTACGGGCTCACCCTTTTGCACCGGTTTGTCTGACCAAAGCTGAAGTTCTTTGATTAAAGTATCGGCAAAAGCGTTGCTTTCTTCTTTGTTTCGATACGGCTTGATATAGAACAAGCAATACAAGCAGCGAGTTTCGCAGTAGGGAACGTTGATATAGGCAACGGTTCGGCGTGTACGAGGTTTAGAAACGAGTTCGGAAAGCACCTCCGGCATTTCCGTAGGCAGGAGCATGGAGCTGTCCATCCCCGGATGGATATCAATCTTTTCCGGAAACGCTTCGACAATCGGATTCTCAGAAACTTTGGCCAGCCAACGACTGATGTCGTCCGGCACTCTTCTCTGGAAAGCATTAAACATCGGGACTGCTTTCTCTCGGTCAGTGTGTTGTGCTTGCATAATGCTAAAATATCGTATTGATAATGATTATCATTTGAATAAATTTAGCGCTAAGGCAATTTTAATACAAACGATTATTATTATCGTTTACCCGAGTTTTAACCCTCAAAATGTATAAAAATTTAAAAACTCCCGATATAAATAAATTTTTGATAACCAATTACTCCGTCGAGTTAACTCGTTGTTCATAAAAATAATTATGTTTAGTGAAACAATTTAAAGAGGAAATTTCAGTGGCTGATTTCAGTATTCCTGCACTTCGAATTGCCGGCATTTCAAAGAGTTTTCACGCCGGTAAAAATCAGAAAAAAGCACTTTCGGATGTCAGCTTTTCGATTGAACAAGGTGATTTTTTCGGCTTGCTCGGACCTAACGGCGCTGGCAAGAGCACTTTGATCGGCGTTTTAGCCAAGACGGTAACCCCCGACTGCGGAGATGTATCTGTTCTTGGTTTTGACATTCGCAGGGACTGGCAGCAATTCAAGATGGCGATCGGCATTGTTCCTCAAGAAATTACTTTTGATCCTTTCTTGAGCGTTTGGGAGACATTAAGACTGCAAAGCGGATATTTCGGTCTGCGTCATAACGACAAATGGCTCAATGAACTGCTTGAGGTCCTGGATTTAGCTGATAAAAAGAAAGAAAGCGTTATGCGCTTGTCCGGAGGTATGAAAAGACGTGTCTTAATCGCTCAAGCTCTTGTACACAAACCTCCTCTGATCGTTTTAGATGAACCGACGGCAGGCGTCGACATCAACCTTCGTCATTCGCTGTGGACCTTTATGGAAGAACTCAATCGTAAAGGTCACACGATTATTTTGACAACGCATTACCTTGAAGAAGCGGAAAGACTATGCAGAAACGTCGCCATGCTCAATCACGGACGCATTGCGGCTTTGGAAAACACACGCGATCTTCTGAAGGAATATTCCAAAGATCGTGTCGTTTTTACGCTTTCAAGACCGCTGCCAGAGGATTTTCCGTTTCTAGTCGAGAAACTGCAAGACGGTTTCTATTGTCTTAATTATGACAATCCCGAAGCTCTAAGAACTCTTCTCGACGAGCTGCATAAGCGCGGTTTAGAGCCGGAGGGCTTAGAAATCGGTAAAGCCAACTTAGAAGAAGTCTTCATGAGAATTACATCAAAATGAATTTCAAAATAAAACCGCAGCCTTACCGACCGGGAGCATCCTTCCTGACACTGTTGGAAAAAGAGATTCTCCGATTTAAAAAAATTGCGCTTCAGACGATTTTTGCACCGGTGCTTATGGGACTCCTTTATCTATTGGTGTTCGGACAGGTCCTGGCGGGCAAAATGCCGACCTTTGACGGTGTGAATTACCTGCACTTCCTTGTTCCCGGTCTTGTAATGATGACAATGCTGCAGAATGCTTTCGGAAACAGTTCTTCTTCAATGCTGTCTTCGAAAATTATGGGTAGTCTGATTTTTATCCAGCTCCCGCCCTTTGCCGGCTGGGAGCTTTCATTGGCAATGATAGGCGCTTCTATTGTGCGCGCCTTAATTGTCGGTGCAGGTGTTCTGCTTGCTTCGTTCCTTTGGTCTCCCCCGCCGATGGACCACCTTCTCTGGATTTTGGTCTTTGGGTTTATGGGCGCCGCTCTTATGGGGTCTTTGGGCCTCATCTGCGGATTATGGGCAGATAAGTTTGATCAGGTCGGAGCTTTTCAAAGTTTTGTTATTCTGCCGCTAACCTTCCTTTCAGGTGTCTTCTATTCGATTAACCAGCTGCCCCCGATTTTCCAGACTTTATCGAGATTTAATCCGTTCTTCTACATCATTGACGGATTTCGGTACGGTTTTTTCTCCCAAAGCGACTTCAATCCATGGATCAGCCTGTCCGTTGTAACGATCTCAGGCGTGGCTGCAGTAGCCTTTGCGACGTATTTATTGCAAGTTGGATACAAGATCCGGAGATAATTATTAACGGCAATTCAGTAAAGACAACTATTCAGGGAGCCGGGAAATTTAAGGAACCGTCGGCTGCTCAGGCCCCATAGTCGATGAATACTCGGATCACTGCTGCTCAATTTTGTTCATGTTAGCCAGCTGGCTTCTTCCTTGCTCAACAAGCAGCGCTTGCGCAACAGAATGATCAACGCAAACTTTACCGACCGGCTGAAGCAGAGTTCCAAGCGATTTAGCCATCACAATGGCAACCGGAATACCGATAATGCTGCAAAAACAGCAGACAATCTGTACCAGAGAGAGTATGACCATCGGGATACCTAAGAAGATGACGTAGACTGTCTTCAGAATAAATCCATAAGTTTGCCAAAGGATATTTTTATTCGCATCGCCGTCTATCTCAGATTTAGAAACCATGTCATAGGAAAACGGCAGGAGCAAAAATTTCGAATACTGGATGAGACCTAGACCGATCGGCGCTGCGATAATCGTAACAACAAACAAAAGGCCAATCAGAAAAACGAGAGCCGCCGTAACAAAGCCTAGAAATGGGATGTTCCAAATAATATTTCCTAAGGTACGCATTCAATATTTCCAATCAAGTAAGAGGCAATTAAGCGGAGATATTTTACTGAAGAGGCCTTCCTGAACTCGGGTTAGACGGCGATAGGTCATTGTCCGCTACGAGTTTTTCTAGCCATCGCATAATTCAAATCATCGGCGCGAACTTGAGTAATCTTATTTCAACAGAAAGTGAGTTGTAAAAAAAATCGACAGACGAATCAATGATTCTGCCTGCCGTTTTCCCAATGATTGCACGCTAGGTAAGATTGCATCGTTCAGGAAGAAAAAATCGTTTCACTACATATCTTGATTATTTAAATGGTATTTTCAAATTCTAATAATGATATTGCTTCTAAATCAACGTTTATTCTAATAAAACTGACAAATATGTCGCAAAAAAGCAAATAAGGTTAAAGAGTAAGGGATTTAAATCGAACAAATTCTTTCTTTGAGACATCAAATAGGATTTCTTGCTGCCTGCTGACAAAAACTCTCTTCTCGAGTTTGGCTTATATCTGCCGCCTAGCTATAGAGTTTAGGAGCCGCTCTTCTCTGAATCCTCTTTTGTTTTCCGAAGTTGCAAAAGCCAAAGTTCATAAAAAATAAAGAAGAAATTCTCTTTTCCTCCCCCGTACAGGGGTATCGATCAGCTGGCTGCCTCACTAGACTGACTATTGTCTATCAAGAGGTTTTCACATGAAAAAACTTTTACTCACTTCTGCCCTTCTAGCCGCACTTCCTTTGGTTGTCCAAGCTTCTGATATCACTTTTAGAGCTGGGACTTATGAGGCTTCTGCCGATGGAATTCACGGCCCCGTTGTAGTCAAAACAACCTTTTCAGAGCATAAAATCGATTCCATTCGGATCGTTAAGCAAACGGAAACCGAAGGAATTGGCACTGTAGCAGCTTCCGAGCTTCCGAAAAAGATTCTTAATGCGCAGTCAACTAAGATCAACGGCATTGCAGGAGCTTCGATAACTTCCAAGGCTATTTTCTCTGCGGTAAATAAATGCATTGAACAAGCAGGCGTAAAGCCCGACCAACTCATCCCGGTAATCACTAAAAAACAAACCAAAGAAGAAAAATTGTCAGCAGATATGGTTGTTGTCGGAGGAGGCGGATCCGGAATGGCTGCTACGATCGAAGGCAGAATGAGGGGATTAAAAGTAGTCCTCGTTGAAAAAATGCCTTACATCGGCGGAGCTGCCGCGATTTCGGGAGGCCAAGTCGTTGCTCAGGGATCAAAACTTCAGAAACAATTTGGTTCAACCAAAGACAGTCCGGAATCCATGATGAAGGACTTCCTTGCCAACGGGCATAATCTTAATGACAAACGCATGCTGTCTTTGTACGCCCATAATGTTGGACAAACAATCGATTGGCTGCATGACAAAGTCGGAGTGAAATTCATTCCAAATGATTTGCCTTATCTTGCGGAGTATTCGCATCGACGCGCGCTGGAATTCCAAGGGGGAGCCAAGACGATGGCTCAGCACCTTAAGAAAGTGATCAGCGAGAACGGTGCCAATGTTCTTTACAACACACGTGTACAAAAACTTTTGACTGACGACAAAGGAAATGTCACAGGGGTGCGCGCTGTCGATAATAATGGCGTGACTTACACTATCACTTCAAAAGCCACACTTTTGACAACCGGCGGATTCGGAAATAACAAAGAAATGCTTTCCGAACCGGTCAAGAGTGCCCTGTACTATGGGCCTGTCTCCTCAACCGGCGACGGACATCAAATGGCCTTGTCTTTAGGCGCTAAGACCCAGCTGATGCAGTATGGAAAACGTTATCCAAACGGTATCGAAGTTTCTCCCGGAAAAGCAAAATCTACGATTTATGCCAACGTCGGTGCCTTCGACCACTCTGGAATCCTCGTTGACGTCAACGGGAAACGATTTGTCAATGAAAAAGCGAGCAATCGTCATATCCTGGACCCGATGATGGAAACCCCCAACAAACAGGCATACGTATTCATGGATGAAGACTCTTGGAAAGGTTTTTACAAACGCCTTCCCGAAACAGGTATTTCCCACGAAGACGCCGATAAATATTTAGCACAAGACGGAAAGTCGGCCCCTCTCTTTGTTAAAGGCGCGACGCTCGAACAAGCTGCTAAGAAAGCGGGGATCAATGCTGAAAATCTTGCTAAGACCGTTGCTCGTTACAACGAATTCGTAAAAACCAAGAAAGACGCTGACTTTAACCGCCCCGTCGAATATATGAAGAGTGAAATCTCTTCTCACGGACCTTATTACATCGTAGAGCAGAAACCTAGATTCGCTACAACGATGGGCGGCTTAGTCACTAACGATAAACTCAATGTCGTTCGCAAGGATGGCAGTACGATCGGAAATCTATACGCTGCCGGTGAATTGGTCGGCGGCACAATGGGAGACGATTCCCCTGCCGGTGCCAATGTCGGATGGGCGTTAACCAGCGGTAAATTTGCAGCCGACCGTATTGCTGACCAAATTAAATAAAAGCTCTCTGGGCTGCTTAAAAGACCTTGTGAAATATTTCACCAGGTCTTTTTATTTCTTGTGCCGGAACAAAGTAAACCTTAAGAACTTAAGATCGGGCAGCATTTTTACCGCTAATGCGGCCCATCACTAAACAATTTGCCAACGATCCTCCGCCGATCCTGTCTTTACCGAAAATACCTCCCACAACCTCTCCGGCCGCAAATAAACCGGGAACTACTCTGCCGTCCTTATCAAGGACACGGGCCTCTTCATCAGTCTTCAGTCCGTCCAGACTCGTATGGACATAAATATTTTCTTTTCCCCAGTAAAAAGGAGGTTTCTCAATCCGTTGGGTAAATACCGTTTTACCGAATTTATCTCTCCCGGCTTCGACAGATTGGTTATATTCATCTAAAGTTTTACGAAGCTTTTCTTCCGGAATTCCCATCCCTATCGCCACCTCACGAATAGAAGAGGCTTTCTTAACAATTCCGCTCAGTAGTTTGACACCAAGAGTCGCTCCCTTCTCGGACTGAGTATCTGTAATAACAGTGAATTCAGTCTTCGGCCATCCCAAAATGACCTCTACAATCTTATGCCATGGAAGATTTTCATCGACAAATCTTTCTCCCTCAGCATTTAAGTAAATGTCGCCTCCGGCATAGTCAAGAACCCTGCCACCCCAAAAAGGAACAATCTGATACCCGTTCCCCTCTGTAACTTTTAAACCGATTTTCTCTCCGATATCTAATGCATCTCCGTCTGCACCGTCCCAATTATTTCCCCATGGATTAGCACTGGTTTTTAAATTGATTCCAAGGCGGCGATCATAGTCGAGACGCCTAAAAACATTAGCAGTCGAGCCGCCGGTTGCCAAAACCAACGACTTGGTTCTATAAGTTTTATCCCCTTCCGGAGTGTCAGCCAACACAGACCAGCCAACAGGGATTGGGATTAGCGCTCGAAGTCGATGCTCAAGAAAAAGCGGGATATTCTCCTGCACACGAACATGATTCAAAATCATGACATAGCTTCTGCCCGCTGAATTTCCCGGCATAGCAAACCCACGTGCGCGCAAGCCGGATTTAGCCTGAAAAGGTTCACCGAAAACAACGCCCTTCGCCTCTAACCAATCCAATCCCTCTTCGGAATGAAGGGCGATTTGTTTCAAAATTTCAAGATTCCCCTTTCTTTCACCTAATTCATAGGCATCTTTGACGAAAAGCTCGACACTGTCTCGCAGGCCTTTGCTGCGGCGTTTATCCCCTCTAATCATGGCTGAAATTGTCCCGCTGGAAAAAAGGGTGTGTCCTCCGATTAAAGGTCCTTTTTCTAAAATCAAGACTTTTTCTGCACCATTTTCCTTGGCAGACAACGCGGCACAGAGACCTGCCATCCCGCTGCCGACAACGATCACATCCCATTCAACCTCTTCCGGGAAGGCTTTAGGCAAGTAAGCAAATGAAACGCAAAGAGGAATATAAGTAATTAAATTCCTTCTGGAAATCATGGAGCCTTCTCCTTAAAAACGTCTCCGGGTACTTTCTGAAGCCATTGATAAGCTTCTAAACGAGATCTCACCCCCAGCTTGCCATATGCGTTTGAACAATGCATTTTTACTGTTTCTTGTCCGATTCCCAGTTGATCGGCAATTTCCCGATTGCTCGCCCCTTTGGCTGCGAGCACAATGACATCTTTTTCCCGGTTCGTCAAAGAATTGAAGGTTCCTTCAAACTTTTCCTCTTCTTTTTTCTGCCTCCAGTATTGACGAGATCTTTCGCAAGCCTTGGAAACAGAGTCTCGAAGTTTGAGAGGATCACCGCGTTTTTCGAAAAAATCAACAGCCCCATATTTCATGGTATATACGGCCGTTTCGATATCTCCGTGACCCGTCAAAAAGATAATGGGTAACTTATTGCCTCGTACGTAAAGCGCTCGCTGCAATTCAAGTCCTGTCATCTCAGGCATTCTTATGTCGAGTACAAGACAACCAGGAACACGGGGATCGTCTTCTTCCAAAAAGCGAACCGGATCAGCCCAATCTCTCACCTCATACCCGCACATGGATAAAAAGAGCTTTTGGCTCTCTCTGAATGCGTCGTCATCATCAACTAAACGAACGAGCGGAGAAATTTCGGACATAGACTTTCTATCCTCCTATTGAGCAGACTGACCTTCCGGCAAGATGTCGAACCTCAATACTGCCTTCAATTTTTTGTCAGCTAATTGAAAACTTAACGATGCTCCGTGACGATCACAAATTCCGCGGCAAATGCTCAAACCAATCCCAAGACCAGTCGTTTTTGTAGAAACGGAATAACTTTTCTCATTAATCATTTCGAGCTGAGACTGAGACATTTGAGGTGCAGGATTTTCGATCTCGCACAGCCATTGTTCTGCTTCTGCATCTTTTGATATCTTAACGTGAATCGTGCCGCTGACGTCGTCAGATAACGCGTCGGCCGCGTTCCTAAGAAGATTCAAAAAAAGAATTTGCAGCTCCAAAGCATTCCCTTTCATCGGGTATGTGCGGGCGGACCAATCAAAAACAATTTGATTTTCCAATTGTCTTCCGCGCTCGGCGATCAACGAACCGGCTGACTTCTTAAGCAGCAGAGCCAGATCACAATCTTCCTGGCGTGAATAATTATTTTTAGCGTACCTTCTCACACGGTCAATGATTTTTGACATAGTTAAAACTTGCTCTTCAATACCATTGAGTGCTTTTTGTTTTACCTCTTTGGAAAAGGCTGTTTTGGACGAGTCTTCCATCTTCAGCAGCGTCGCATAGGTTCTAATGCTTCCTAATGGAGAACTGAGTTCGTGGGCAATCATGCCGCTCATCTGCTGCACAATAGAACGTTTCTCGTAAGCATTAAGCGCTTTTCTGACTTTGATTGCTTTAGCTTCAAAATTGTCTTTTTCTAAAAGAGCGTTAGCAAGCATTGCTGTACGTCTTTTGATAAGAACATTCAACCGGAGCTCATTTAACAGCAAAAATACGAACAAAAGAAGCACAAACCAAACGGCTTCTTTATGCCGTTCGTACAATGCAGCCGGCGTAATATCTCGAAGATAACGGTAAGGTCCTTCTTTCAGTCGCTCAAACAATTCCATGATCCGGCGTTCACTAACATTTGGGACCCACTGGCGGCTCAAATCTCCATCCGTTTTATACAAGGCAATCGTCAGGTCTTTCACTTCTTCTCGCGGCGTACCCTCCGCAGCCCACAAACTGATATCCGGGAAAAGATCTGTGGAATGCCGACAGGTAAGCGGAGAGTCTTTCTTTTGATGAACAATTCGAATCAACCCCTTCTTAATCAGACCTTGTTCTTCAAGGTTTTCCAGAAGACAGGCCGGAATAATTCCGACATCTGCTTTTTTATTAAGCAGTGCACTTAGGACGTCAGGATATGCGTTATTACTAAATGATATCTTCGAAAAAAAACTTTCATCATCATAATGATTTTTCTTCAGTTCATTGCGAACGCTCAGCCAGCTGTCAATCGTATTCGGAAGACCGCTCTGCGCTGTTTTATGTTGAAGATCAGCAAGAGATACGAGATCTTTTCTCTCATTCAACACAGCGAGCGCTGCACCGACGGACTGTTCAGGGTCCCCGCTCTTGAGATTGATTCGAGTAGCAATTTTGTAGGTATTTTGTGCCGGAGAACCATCTATCGTGGCAAAGAAACCAGTCGGCGCCAAAATAAAATCCGGTTTGTCTTTCCTCAAGGCATCAAGACCGTCCGCAGCTGAAAATGTTATGGTTGCCACGTGATATTTAGGAAGACTTCGCCTGAGCTCGGAGAGCATTTTTTGAAGTTCGATAACGTCCTTTGGATTGACAAGCGTATCAGGGATACCAATTGTCAAAGAAGGCTGGGAAATTTCCGTCGGCGCGCTTGCTGCATTCGCTTGAACTACGAAAGGCTGAGAGAAAAATAATCCAACAACAAAAATCAGTTTGCCGACCGCTCCTTTCTCCGCCAAAAAGAAAACGAAAAATTCGGCAAAAAATCCTTGGCTCTGAGGTTGTTCAATCATTTTTGTTTTTTCCACCCATTCGGGGGTATCAGAAAAAGCCTTCAAATCTCAAAATACTTCCATACGAGATCAATCAATCTCAGTTTTAAATTCTATTAGGAGTCCATAAGATGCAAAAAACCAGACTTTCCCTTATCGCAGCCGCTCTTCTCGTTCCCGCATTTGCACTTTCTGCCTATGCCGCTGATTTTGTCCGCCCTATGCCTACACACCCGATCCAAGCCGGTCCAACTCTTCTTGGCGGTGAACAGCCCGTTATCTGTTCTCCCCTTGTAGGCAAAAATCTTGAAGCCATCAAAGCAGAAGCGAAAACAGTAAAAGCTCTGAATCCGGACATGGTTGAAGTTCGCGCCGATTATTGGGACTTCATTGAAGATACCGACAAAGCCATTGAAGCTCTCCAAGCAATTCGTAATATTATCGGCGACACACCGATTCTTCTGACAGTCCGTGTCGCGGAGGAAAGAGGTTTCAAAAAAGTTGGTCAAAAACCGAAGTTCGATTTTTACAAGAAGGCTGCCGCTCTCAAGCTCCCTAATCTGATTGACGTCGAATTGGTGTATGGGGCAGAAACCATTAAAAATCTCAAAAAGGATTTAAACGGAGTTCCTGTTGTGGTTGCCTATCATGATTTGAAAGGAACTCCGAGCAGCGAAGAAATTGCCAACATTCTCAAAAAGGAAATTGATGCCGGCGGCGATGTCGCCAAAATCGTGGTAAAACCCAATTCTCAAGCAGATGTTCTCCGATTCCTCAACGGAACGCTTGAATTTAGAACCAAGAACCCTGCTTATCCGGTTATTGCCTCCGCCAGTGGTCAGGAAGGACGTATCACTCGATTAGCCGGCGGCCTTTTTGGTATTGATCTGACTTTCGCATCCGGTGTTAAAGGTTCAAACCCCTGGCAGATGCCCGTTCAGACAGTACAAGAGATTAACAAGGTCATCTATCCGGTTACTAAGAAGTAAAGTTTTCTCCGCCAAAAAATCGAGTATCTAGTTGATTAACTCGACGAGGTGATGCTCCGGCTCAAAAGTCGGAGCATTTTTGTTCAGTGAACGTTGCTGCACAATGCTAGAGATAATGTGAAAAAAGGTATTGCTTGAGTAGGTCCTCGCGTATCAGCTCCGACAAACGCTAGGTATAAATAAATTTGCCACGGTTTTCCAAGACAGATAACCCTTTCTCATAGGATTTAACAATAGTGATACGTCTGACTGCTTTAGCGTTCACCGTAACTCTAATTACTTCTGAGTCACTTTTTTCTCCGATGCTGAATGATCTGAAAAGGTATATGTTGTAGAGCTTTTCACCTTTCGGACTTTTTCCGTTTTCGCAAAAAAATGGAAGGCCTTCGGATGTTGCTCCCAAGTTGTGAAGAAATTCAGATATATTGAAGCGAATAATGTCAATGAGACACGCTTCATCGGGAAATTCTGAAGCAGCGAGCGTGATCTCCCTGCTATAGCGAAAAACAGAATCACAAGCAAATGGCGTCAGCTTGGAATGCCGAAAATGTTCCGATAACAAACTGGTGTCTCCATGGAAAATGTCCTTACCTGCTATTGGCAGCTCTTTAAGAGACACAAAGCCGAAATTTTCCTTTGCGCACCCTACTTTCTTCTTTCCCATAAAAATAAATAGTCTTCTGTCCGGGATCCATCTTCTAAATATCACATTGGAAAGCCAATCCCTGACAATTTCTTTAAAGCGGTCTTTGAATATGTATGCAATCACAAGAGCGAAGAATAAATTTCGGCTCAAAGATCCATATCTGTCTTGATAGAAGAATGCCACCACCGTCGCAAAAAGCATCGACAACGCAGCTGCTGATCCGTAAATAGAATGCGTAAGTAAGGGAGCTCCTTGCTTATACCGAATGTCGAGAAAAAGAGAACTCTGAACAAATTTTTTCAGAAAGGACCATTGCATCAGGAATGCCGATTCCTTACTCTCCCCTTCGATTATTTCAATCGGAAAGCGGCTTTCACGGTACTCCTCTACTTTCTGCCAAAAAGATAATATTTTGTTTCTTGGCTCACCGACGCAGACTTCATTGAGATCTCTGAGGCAAAAGGCGGTCACAACAGTGAGGTATTCATCAAGTTTCTCGAGCAGCTGAACCAGTCGCTCTGAATTTACTCGTGAGGACTTCATTTTTCTAAACTCTTCGAGCAGCTTATTGACAGTTCGCAGAAACATTTCAGTTTCTTCTGCGGACAGTTTTTGTTTCTCCATCAGAAAGCGGCTTCTCTCTTGAAGTGCAGTTTTATATTTGAGGCAGAAGCGCCTGAAGAAATCATCCAATTCTTCCTCGCTGCTTAAGGAGGATCTCGGATCCGTAAGTTCCTTGATGAGCCCATCCAGACTAGGGCTTTGTTCACTCAGGCTAAGGTAGCACTTCAGATTGTGTTTGAACTCTTCCTTATTGAAATTATTTTCTGTAATTTGAAGAGCACCGGGGAAAATAAAGAATGTGTCAACTCTGTACTTGAGTTTCTTAGTTTTATCTGTAATACGGATTTTTTGCTTAACTTCGATTTGTTTTTTACCGTGCTGTTTAATCGCGTCAATGAGCATGGTCTACTCCTGGCACTTGACTTGACGCTCTTCAGGATGAAGAGGATTTCAACCGCTTGCCCTACAGCCGCGGCTTTAAGCTGGTCACCGCTTCCAAAGAATTGTTCAAAGAAGTTGAGCTTGGTTTTTGCTCGTTCTCCAAAACGTAATTTAGGAGCAAGTCGTCCTTAAATCCGGATAGATGAGAACGGTTCAGCACTTCCTTTCTGAAATTGTTACGGACGCCGCAAAAACCGATTCAAGCGGACGGGAAAACATTGTGCCGCGAAGTACAGAAAACTCTGCGGCACAATGTGTGAACTTCTCGTTAGAAGAATCCTGGCGTTATGCCGAGCCATTTAAAATAAGTGGCTCCCGCAAGCATTAAACCTAGCCAATAGAGAAGAGACATAACGAAGCCGTAGTAGAAAGATTCGCCCATCGTGTATTTATTAGTACCGTAAAGCATTGCGTTCGGCTTAGCATTAAATGGGAGACTCCAGCAAACGTTAATGCATAGTGCCACAGGAATAGCCAAAGATAGAATATCGATCTTTAATTCCTGCGCTATACCAATCACTATCGGCATGAAAATAATCGTCCTCATATTCTTGCTTTGGAAAATGAAGTGACTTGCGATAAAGATGCCGGTCAGAAGCGCGTACAGACTAAAGTAGCTCATTGAGGCCAATCCTAGCCCGTCCATCATAGCTTTGGTAAGAGTATCCATCAGTTTGGTCGCTGTGAGACCCGCCCCAAGTGCATAAGCTCCTGCTGAGAAGATCATCAGATGCCAGGGAATGTCAACGTCGTTCCAATTTAGCAATTTGAACTGCGGGGCAAGCATAATGACGGCGCCGGTCATAGCCACAACTGTTGCATTGATGCCGTGAATTTTATCCGTGGCCCAAACTAAAAGCACCAAACCGAAGATCGCGATTGCTTTTAACTCGTCCATCTTGAACGGGCCGAGCTCTTCGTAAGCCTTTTGAAGAGATTCCATGCCGCCCTGCAGCTTCGGCTGCTTGTCTTCTTCGGATACGGGAAAGATAAATCGCATTCCAAGTCCGTACCCAATAATTCCGAATCCAATAACGAGCGGAAGACCTGCCATCAGCCAATCAAAATAGTAAATCGTGCATCCGGCTCCCGCGAGCAAAGCGATAGCAAGAAGATTAGCGCCGGAACCCGTCATAAACGCATTGCAGCTGGCGTTGATCATGACCAAGTTGTAAAGCACCAAATTTCGAGAGAAGTTATTCGTTGTATCAGTCCCCGGGGCACCGTAAACGGCAGAGATGACCATGAAAAGCGGCATCATCAAGGCAGCCTTCGCAGCTGTAGCGTTCACAAACGCCGCCAGAAGGACGTTAATTCCCAGAAAGGTCAGAAAGATTGCCGACGCATTTCGTCCAAAACGAAGGATCAGCCAAAGCGCTACACGTTTAACCAGCTGTGTCTTTACCAGCGCGCTTGCGAGAACGAATGCTGAAACGTTTAACCAAATAACCGGATCCCCCAGGGTAGCCATTGCCGGTTTCGCCTTTAAAATTCCTGTTAGCACGAGGCCGCAGATTAAAAGCATTGAGGTGACGTAGTTCGGAAGCGTCTCACTGATCCAAAGAAAAAGAGCTGTTGCAAACAGGGCAAACATAATCTCTTGTTTTTGGTTCAGGATTGGGATCTGGACGACATAAGCAAGGACAAAGAACAGAATTGCAGCAATCGGGAGCCCCCATTTCTTAAAAAATGCTCCGGTTTTGGTGAGCTTTTTCTTTGGGAGACGATTTAAAGAATAGCTGTTTAAATCGAGAGGGTCGAATTTGGCTTGGACGGTGTTTGTTGTCATAGTTTTTACGGCGGCTGTTTAAAACCGCCGTTCCGGTTAATTCCAATAAAACTTTAGTTCATACCGAGAACTTGTTTGGCTGCTTTTAAATAGTTTGTATTGGGGAGCTCCGAAATCCCCAAAGCCTGCGTCGCTTTTTTCATGCCTTCATAGTTCTCGCTTTCGCAGCAAGCTGTCTCTACCATTGCGCCATTGAACCAAACCTGAGCATATTCGCAGATGATCCCTTCAACCGAGAAGCCGTAGCGTTTCTTTTCCACACGAACGACGGCTAATTCCGAATTTTCTTTAGCCATCTCTATGAACTCGTCAAGGCTGTAAACGTCTTTTGTCAGCTCAAGCGGAACTTCGAGATGATTGAGGATTTCGGCCAACTCTTCCCGTTTGACAGGAAATTGGAATTTGCCGCGGGGCTGGAAGATTTCATAGCCTTCAGGCGTTTCTCCGACTTTGGTTTTAATGTCAAGCAAACCGTCGCGAACTTTAACATTGGCTTCGTTGGTGCGTCGAGAGAGGAAATAGATCTCTTCCGGCATTACGCGAGCTGCGTAAAGGGTCGCTTTGCATTTCCACATATGCTCTTGGACGCCGGCAATAATGTTCTTTCCAAAAACGCGGAATTCAGCACGGGGAATGATTTTGGCTGCTTCATCAGCACTAATTGCTTTATTTTTGTCGTAAGGATTTGTCATTTGATTGCCTACTTATTCCAGGTGGTATAAGGATGAGAGACGAGGTTGGAATTGAAATAACGAGGATCTGAAGAGACTTCTTCGCCAAGCCAGTCTGGTTTTTCGAAAGGTGTATCTTCGGAGGGAATTTCAATTTCAGCTACGATCAAACCTTCGTTAACTCCATGGAATTCGTCTATTTCCCATGTAAGTCCGTTCCCAGCCGGAATCTTGTAACGGGTTTTCTCAATAATCGGTTTTTCTGCAAGCTCATCGAGCATCTTGACGCAATCGTCGTAGGGAATTGAATATTCAAATTCGAGGCGCGTGCAGCCGACTGTCAATCCTTTAACTGTGAGAAAGGCCTTGTCATTAATTGTCCTGATACGAACTGTGCGTTCTTTAACACTGTTCAGATAACCTTGTCGGTAATGGGTACCGACTGCGTTTTCACGCCATCCGTCGCCGACGACGAGAAATTTTCTTTCTATTTCTTTTGCCACTTTAAGCTCCTTGATTTTTTAAACTCAGCGATTAAAAGCTACGAGTAAATTCTGAGCTTTAGGCAACAAAATGAAAAATTATCAAATCATATACGTCCCATAAGAAATTCTTATGATTACAAGTCAAACCTCATCGTTCGGTTTCATGCTCTCTGTAAGGAGGGAAATAAATTCAAAAGCTGCCGGAGAAAGTTCACGTTTATCGTTGTAACCGAGAAAATAATCTGCTGTAACAGAAAAATTTTCTACTCTTAGCATACTCAGCGATTCGCGTTTTAATTCTTGTCTGACGGCAATTGATGGAAAAGCCGCAGCACCGAAACCCCTCTCAATTAATTGTTTAGAGCTTTCAAGGCTATTTACTTCAATAACCGGAGCAGAAAGAAACTCATAGACTCCGACACTTTTAAGCCATTCCTCGAGCTTGGAGCGCATACGGCTTCCTTTTTGACGTATGACAAGATAATTTTCCGCGAATTCTTTTGCGGAAAGCGGCCTTTTCAATGCCGCTAAGGGGGAGGAAGGTCCACAGACACAAACGTACGGCTCTTTGATAAGCAGCTTCTGCTTGCAGTGCTTGAGGTTTCTCACGTGGCGGCTTAAAGCGATGTCTGCAAGGCCCTCTTCTACGAGGTGCGTAACGTAGGCAGAATCCCCCATCTCCAACCGAATAGAAATCAGGGGATATTTTTTATAGAAGTCTGCGATAAAGGAAGAGAGGAAATAGTTACCCATCACTGCGCTCGCGGCTATGGTTAGCTCTCCAGTCAAAAGGTGATTCAAATCACTAAATACGTTTTCGATTTCACGAAAAATGCCAAAGAGTTTCTGGGTGTAGTTAAATAAAATTTTCCCTTTTGCGGTCAAACGAATCTGACGTTTACTGCGATCGAAAAGCGGGTTGCGAAGCGCATGCTCGATCCCTTGGATCTGCTGGGAAACTGCCGGCTGCGTCATGTAAAGCGCCTTCGCTGCCTCTGTGAAGCTGCCTAGACTGGCAACAACGTGAAATGTTTTGAGGTGCTCAAGATTCATTCGGGAGATCCTGACTTGATTTTTGCGCATACAGACGCCTCCTGAATTTAAAAAATACTTTTGAGAATTCTGTCTGCTATCAGTTTAATTGATGAACCACTGATGATTAGCCGCCAAGACGATATTGAAGGTTAATTGAAGCTAACACCTCTAAAATTTTGAAAGGGGCGGAATTTGCCTCGAGACCTGTTTTTGTCTCTCTACGCTTTGGGGATTGTGGACGATGGTTCGCGAGCAAAACGAAAAACCAAAGAAAGAAGTTTGCCTCTAATGCCGAATAGAGGAGCCAAAGAAAAAGCCGCATTTGCGGCTCGGAAGAATTCCCTTGAATTAGGCTGATTTCAAAACGTGGAATAAGAACGAAAACAGACCTAGCTTTTTCTCTACTTTTTCTGTCGAAATGTCTTTGACGTCATAACCTCCGTCTTTCAAAGCTTTTTTAAGAAGATTTCCGCTGGGAATGAAGCTTCCTTCAATTGTCAGCGTTCCTTTTCGATGAGAAGCGGAAAGTTTTGCATCCGGCAAAATCTTCATGACCAGAGATTTAACCTGAGACTCGCACATGGCGCAATGCATTCCGTCCACCACAACTGTCGTTTTGTACATTTCGAGACTCCTTGCACTATTTTTTGAGAATTATAATCACTTCGATTGAGAGAGTGAACAATATTCGTTCTCATTTATCACCAAATTTGAGTTGGAAGAGTCTCAGAAAGCTTAAGGCCGGAATACCGGCCTCGTTTTCAGTTACTTTTGGTTTGAAGGATTTTTTTTCATTTCCTTTGGAAGCTCTTTAGCTGAAGATGCCGGATTTTGAATCTGTTTTCCTTCATCAATTCTCATCTGCTTTCTTTTTTCTTCGCCTTCATGCTTGAAGCCTTGAGCAATAGCGCTTAACGTTTCTCCGACTGTCTTGGACGCGGTTTGAGTTTCTTTCGCTACTGCGGTTTCCGTAGGGCTGACGTAATAAACAGCTAGCGCTATCCATCCGATCAGTGCCGAGATAAAAGCGATATTTCTAATTTTCATGTGCTGTCCTATAAAAGTGAACACCTTCCTTTTATACAGGGTTTCTACTGGTATAGTGGTTTCTGGATAGCTCATTTGTGAGTATTTGTTCGGCCTTCATTTCACTCAATCGTCTTTTTTCTACTCAAAAGTGAGCTGTTCCGGGTATATTCAAGGAGTAACCGGATGTAGTAGAAAAGTCATGGAACAAAAACTGAATATAGAAGATTTGCAGGAGAGTCTTCAAACCTCGTTCGTTTGCAAAGAACACGATTCCTCTGAAAAATACCCGTCAACTTCCAGCGTTTTTCTACTCCCTACCCAGAGGTAGCTTAAAAACGGCAA